>Ga0126342_10002625_pt1 | contig 28378 bp, 24 predicted proteins | sample Cyp1metagenome_FD_92528 | JGI IMG/M metagenome (GOLD analysis project Ga0126342, IMG submission 92528) | Coral microbial communities from Lord Howe Island, Old Settlement Bay, Australia - Cyphastrea 1 metagenome | ecosystem: Host-associated > Invertebrates > Cnidaria > Coral ... | reverse complement strand
GGTTTTTTGCCTTTGAAATCACATCAACCAAAATCCTATTGGCACGACCACATCAAACATCATCCATGACACCCCGTTGATCACAAAAACACCACGGCCAGATAAAGACCGTGTTCCTAGTTACAGTTAGTTTCTCTGCCACTTTTTGACTTAGGCCTTAGGCACTTTCAGCTGCACAGCTTGGCATTCTTCAACCAATTACAACTCTTGATTCCCTTACACTTTTCCCCGAGACACACACCTGGGTGTTGAAGACTTTGCAGAGGACATCGACCACGCACACCTTGTGTGTTCGCTGAGGTTTTTACAAGAATGCTCCGAAGAGTGGAAGGCCTACGGACAAAAGTTTAAGGCCCACTGAGACATGGGTGACAGCAGATGGATATTTATTAAACGCAGTCTTCAAAGATGTCGGAAGAAGGCAATGCAAAACCAGGGCACTGATGGTTGGCTTGAGCCTTTGTTGTTTGCAACTTGCAGGCTTCTTTCCTCCCATTGAGCTGAGTTGGATTTCTGGTGTTTTCAAGTACTTACTATATGGATTTGCCACATTCCCATGGTTGCTGTGTTCATGTTCATTTAACCTGCTTGCCATGCTCCCCGAAAGTATCTACCATATTTTCTGGGGCTCAGGCGGCTTAATGACAAGATTAGGCATTGCTCAGGAGCTTGGAGCACCCAGAGAATGTCCGCCGTATCCCTACACTCTGAAGATCGTGGAGGCTGGGTAGCATGACACAACTTTTGTATGGCAAGATGTACAAGCACATGATAAAACTTCACAAACAGATAACTCATCCCCATCAGAATGGTAAGCCCAGGGAGTCAGAGAAGGAAAGTCTGACATGCAAAAAAAACATGAAGAAAGACATCACAAGGAGTTTTTTTTGTTGCCTCAGAGTAGACAGGAGTTACTTGCAGCCAACGAAGAAGAAGCTGCGCTGGGTGCTTAGAGACGACTTTGCTGGTTTTCTGGCTGGCGGCTAATCCATGCTAATTCTCCATCCACATCTGGTTAAATCCTATGAAACCCCGATATTGTTGGACCAAGGTTGAAAGCAGCAAGGGGCTGATGCGGCTGCGAAAGCCACATAGTTCAAAGAGATCCAAAAGGGTACAGGTGGAGCCAACAAATAACCCTTGAGGAGATAGGGAAATAGCATGAAACAGCATGGATTGCCTGTCAGCATGAGAAAGACTTCAAGCTGAATCGCAAGACCATTTAGACAGAGACGTTTGCGGTGATTCTGAACATGGGGACATTCAACATCATCGTAGTTCCATTTTTGTTCAGCAGGTTTCCAGAGATACTGACAAAATGTAACATCACCACCCCTTTTCAGGATTCCGGGGGGGGACCATACCAAAATGCAAGATACATTGTTTGGGACCACCCCCTTAAATGTAAAATTGGTCGCTGAATGTCCAAGAATACCTTCAAAATGTAAGCTTACATGTTCAAGGCCCCCCTCAAAAAAAGGTGGATTGCGAGGGTGTAATTTTCTGTGGTCTGATCAAGCAGCAATAAAAGTAATTGTCAATTGCAGAAGCTCATCCTGTTTTTGACACTGCTTGTCACTACTTTGTAAGAGACGCCGCTGTTTCAGGCTTTTAGACCTTGTATTTTTATTTCTCAGACAATTACAAGAAGGCCACAACATCATGGAGACAACCTCTACCTGAATCTACACGACATGTTCTACGGTTCCTACAAGCTTGAACTATTTGTCGAACTGATGATTGGTTCTGATGCTTGTGTGCGTGTGCGTGCGCGCACGTACTTCTCAGGTTATACTTGCACAAAGCTCTATGCACCACGTTGCCGGAATTATGTATACAACATGCATGACATGGTTCTTGCGATTTGACCTCCTGCCCTGTGTCGTGTATATACACAACATATTTACAATTAGGGCATACGTATCCCACATTTGTAGAGTCTTTGGCATTGGAAAGGCTCTCTGTGTTGGGACGCGAGTCTGAGTCATTTGACGCTACATTTGACGCCACATTTGACGCCATGAGCTCTTTGGTCGCGGAGTATGCAAGGTTCGACAGTTTCAACTGTGGCATTGGCATTTGAAAGAATGCTGTCCAATGGTAACCCCTCCTTTTTGGGCGGTTATGGTTTTTAACGCCGAGTCTTTAAACGAAAAACTACTGGGTAAGCAGAGTATTGTGTATGACTGTTCACCGCATTACTCAACACTCTTTTTCACAAAAGGCAGGATCATTCCGCTGCCAGCATTCAATGTTTCTTTCCAATGGCCAATGATTGATGTCCATCTACTGTGCGTGTTTAGGTCCTGATTTAAATATCCCAAGTAACCGGAGATGTTGGATAGCCCAAGAGTTTGTGCTTCAAAAGCATGATTTGCTTGGGAATATAACAAAGGAGTCTCCGGCATGCAACACCCCAGTGCTGGGATGCATGTTTTGAGAAGCTTTCAACTTATGGGAGGTGGTATAGGAACAGTATGCCAATGGGGTGCCCATGATTGGAGGTCCCGGAATTTGGGCCCGAAACACTATTTCATCTTTATTCGTTTGTGTTTTGCTTGTGTAGCATTTCTGTATGTGGCCAAAATCTCAGATCAAGCCTTGTCCCAATTTTATCCAATTTTTAGTTTGACATGTCCAAGATGGAAGGCTATCAGACCCTGGCCCTGTCCGAAGCACAGAACGTGGAGCAAGAGCCGGCCCTACAGATTCATGTTTGTCTACTGAGCAGCCGATGCATCACTCTGACACTTTCGCCTGGCTCACCTGTGAAAGAGCTCCAATCTGCAGCAGAAAGATATTTCAGGATGGGAGCGTTGCGAGTGTTTTCCGCCAATGGCCGCCTTCTCAAACAAGGCTGTCTCAGACTTCAAGATGTTGGTCTTCAGGATGGAGATACAGTGACAGCCATTGCGGAGCCTCTGAAAGTGGCAGCGCATCCCTGGGGCTCCATGATGTGTGCCTTCTCCATCAGTGGCCCAGTAGTTACCTGGGATGGTAAGACTGGTAAGACTGGGACGTCCATAGCGCCTTATTTGGTTGGCGTGCAGGCAGTTCAGGCCACGTCACATGCCTTTGCAGCTATTTGCCATGATGGCAGCGTGGTTTGCTGGGGTGATCCCGAAGGAGACTGCACTCAAGTGGCACAGAAATTGAGAAATGTCAAAGAAATTCAAAGAAACCATGCTGCATTCGCTGCTATCCTTACTGGTGGGACAGTTGTTTGCTGGGGTCGTCCTGAGGATGGTGGAGATTGCAGCTCGGTGCAGCAGCAACTGGCAAACGTGCAGCAAATCCAGTCAACTTCAAGTGCCTTTGCCGCACTTTGTGGCGATGGATCTGTTGTTTGTTGGGGCAATCCCACAAATGGTGGCGACAGCAGTGCAGTCCAAGATCAGCTAAAAGATGTTCGGCAGATCCAGGCCACAGGCTTCTCCTTTGCAGCTTTGCTGGCAGATGGGCGAGTGATTGCTTGGGGTTCGGAGATGCTGGGTGGAGATGTCGGGCGTGTACCATCGCGCCTGCGAAACGTGTGCCAGATCGCAGCGTCGGATGCGGCGTTCGCAGCAATCAGACAAGATGGGACTGTGGTGACTTGGGGTGCTCCCTCCAATGGAGGGGACTCCTTCAAAGTCTATGATGAGCTTCGAAATGTGAAGCATATTGCTGCCAACAGCTGTGCATTCGCTGCAATCCGTGCAGATGAAACTGTGGTGACATGGGGTCTTGGATTGCGCGGCGGTGATAGTGGCGCTGTTCAAGATCAGCTGAAGCACGTTCAACAGATCTGTGCAAGCTGGTGTGCTTTCGCTGCCATTACTTCCACTGGACATGTCGTGACATGGGGCCATCCAGATCGTGGCGGTGACAGCCGAGGAGTTCAAGACAGACTCCAAGATGTTCAACAAATTCAAGCAACCCGAAATGCGTTTGCTGCAATCCTGGCAGACGGTTCTGTGGTAACCTGGGGAGACCCAGAGTCGGGTGGAGATGCCAGCCACGTCCAAGACCAGCTGCAGGATGTTCTTCAGATTCAGGCCTCCGAATCCGCGTTTGCCGCCATCTTGGCAGATGGCAGGGTGGTTTCCTGGGGGTTCCGTACTGCCGGGGTCATCCCAACTGCAGTACATGAAAGTTCAGTTGAACTTTGATACCCTTTGAATCCCTTTGACATAGTGTAAAAGCGACCAGTTTGCGACTTTTTTAAACGTTTTTCTGCGGTGCTGTCAGGTTCTTCTCAGCACTTTTGGTAAGGGATAGGCTTGATGCAATTAGCTTGCTTCTGGTTTCCCAATAATTTGGATTTGCAGCCGAGTGTGCAACTACTGACAGCTCAAAGCAGCTTATCATCATTCTGATAGTCAGTTCCGTTTTGGCTTGACATTGCGAACAACGCAATTCTTGGAGCGAATTGCTCCTGAGTCAGAAAGGGAGCCTTGACAATCTTGACAAGCTCAGCATTCAACTTCAAATAACTTCAAGCCATCAAGTCCATCAAATACTGGAATGTACTGGATACATCTGGATACTTCTGGATACCTAAGTTGTTCAGACTGACAGGAAGGCCAGGAAGGCCTGCTTTGGTGGCCAAGCTACGTGCAGTTGCCAGAGGCATCCAAGTTGATGAACTGTCGGAAGCGATGTCGGGACTATTTTGGACTTGTGACTCATGACTCAATGGATTAATGTTTTACCACTCGAAATTGCCGGGTTTATTGCTGTTTCAGTATAATTTTAAAAAATATCGAACATATTTGAACAGAACACATATATATATATATATAATATAATATAATATAATATAATATAATATAAGCGATTTAGGTTCCTGGAGCTGGAGGTCGCCTCGGCGACGTGGACGGCGCTGTGGCTGCCCTGGAACTCTTGGCGCCAGATGTGTTGCAGCTCGGCGATGGAACTCTTGGGCTTGGGGAAGACTGGACACAGATGGGGAAGATAGATAAGTCAGATAAGTCATGATAAGTCCACATATAGTTGTGTAATGTTATGTAATATATATAGACATAATAGACATAATAATACATATACACATTAATTTACAGAAATTGTGATAATTATGTATACATAGACAGTGAATGACAATTGCAAGATGTTGTAAATATGAATAGTCAACTTTGACCATGCAGGGGTCTTTTTTTGTGGCACACATGCCCAAATCATCCCAAATCTAGGTTGGTTGGTCAATGTTGGCCATGTTTGGCACTTGTTGAAACAAGTTTCTTGTAGGACCGATTGCAGAACTCTCCATGTCTCAGACCCATATGAGTTGGGATGTAACATGCCCATCCTTTGAATCTAGAATCATCAAGAATCTGAGTGGGACAAAAAAACAAGTGCGATTCTGTAGGCCAACACTGCCGCCACGTCAGCTGGCCTTAACTACGTGGTCCTTGGCACGTTTGGAGGTGTGGGGAGAAACACCCACAGATTTCTCTTTGATGCTACATAGTGCTTCATGATGCTCCATGACATTCTGATTTGTTTAGTTCCTCCAAATCTGTCCCATGAGCAGTGGTTCCTAAAAGAGATTGCAGGGGTGTCTTCGACGAGCAAACTCAGCTTTCCACATGTCCACGTGTCAGAAGTTCTCGGACTTTGCGGCCAATTCCATCTTGCAATTTGAGAGCAGATACTGCAATTGAGAGCATAGTCCTTCATACTATATCAAAAGTTAAGAGGCAAAATATGTGTATTGATATTAGTATTGACTTATTTATCTATACAGTATCTATACAAAATGTGTATATATAATCTTAGATATATAATATGTATATTTATTATTGTTAGTTATTACCATTATTATTACTATTACTATTATTATTATTACTATATTTATATACAGTAATTTAAACACAATAACACCCCCCATCGATCCATCGACCTTCTGTGTGCAGGCAGATGGCCTCGCGACGGCCTCCGAAGATGTCCTCAGCCGCGCCAGCGAGTTCGATGTGCACGAGTGCCTCAATTTTTTGGACGAAAATCTATTCTTGTGGCATAGGATGCTATTGAATCGCCTTAACAATATTATAAATATTGATATAACACATTGGATATATATATATACATATAATATGTATATATATAATATATATAATATACATTATATATGTATATGTATATATATATATTGGATTCAATCATCTATGTTATGGCGTTTGGATGATGTTTCTCCATTTTCCAAAGTGCACTTCACTTTCTTGTTCTCTCACTGAATGCTGGGGTTTCTCCAAACCTTCGGGAGATTTTTGGAGATCGTCCAAGGCTTTCGATGATGCTGTGGGCCTTTGCATCGGGACCCGACAAGCGGTCTCCATGGTGCCACAAAGTAGATGCAGATCGGCCTGATCGGAAGGACGACTTGCCATCAGTGGAAGTTTGTTTTGATCACTTTCGCCCCCATCAGCAGATCTTGATCCAGGAGGTGGCAAAGCAGCTCATGGATGAAGCTCTGAGTGCAATGCTTGCAGCTAGTGATCGTTGTGTAGTTTGTTTATTTGACTTTTGCCCCTTGTATCTTAGATGCTGCTTTCTGTGTGCCCCAGCATGTCTTTGATGTTGACAGCAACATTGCCAGCATGTCTGGACCTAGGGCCTAGACCCCTTTGCACGGTTGGTAATCGGACATTCCATCATTTGCATCTTCCCGTGATGAGGAAAGCTGGCAGAAGCATCTATGGCTAATTTGGGCAATTTGTGCCTCAGCGAAGCCTGGTCATGCCAGTGCCGTTGCCGTTTTCATTGCATTGCTGTACTGCTGTATCTCATATCTCTTACAAAACTTTTTTTTCCACAGGATTCCAGAGGTGTCATGCTGAGTCTCCAAGTTGTTTTTTTTCCTCCAGGTTGTGGGCCAGCGCCACCTTGAACGGCATAAACCTCGTTGAAGTAGCAGAGCGGGCTGCGGTTCGCATGTGTGAGCCTGCTTTTCTGGAAGCATCACCACAAGGAATGCTGGAGATGTGCAAACGCTGGTGATGATCAAACCAAACTACATCAAACTATGATCCCTTTCAATGTTTGCCCGTGATGTTTGATCGACACATTCTACACACTGATTAAAGAATATTTTTCAGATCTCATTTGGGTCAGCACGCGTTTAATTACTTTGGGACCCGAGTTCATAGGAGTTGCCAATATGGCATGGGCCTTGGTGTTTGCATCGCCTTCCGGGATGCACCAAGCACTGAACCTTGGCCCAGAATGGCAGAATGGAGGTGTCGATGAAGACGCATCCGACGTCGTTGACGTTGGTGTCCATGATTTCTTGATATTTAGTATTAATCAATGTCAATATTTTAATTTATGTTATGTATATAGTGATATATAATGATACTGTATATATATAATGATATATATATATAATGATATATATATATATATATTTATAGTATGTTACACTTCTGATTTCTAGATATTTAATATTATTTACTGATATATTCAATGACATTGTTACACTTCTTTCATGTGTTTGTCTGGGGAGTCCTCTTGCCACTTAACCCAGCTGATCCAGCTGAGGACTCGAGCTGCAGAAGTCGCAGAGCTTCGCCGCTTGACAAGAATGATGGATGATGATTGAGGCTACCCCTATTTTAGGACACCTCTTAAAAAAAGATGAGGGTGGGCCCAAAAGTGGAACCACTTGATAGGTCTTGGGATCAATGATCATTGTCGCTGCATCTCTGTCATCTTTTGGACATTTTGGCATTGATTCGCAAGTGGAGACGTTTCCTAAAATGGTGGTTTTCCCAAATCATCCAAGTCATTAGACCATTTTAGTACTGAAAGATATTGAAACCCATGGTGACTTGGGGATCCCGAGGCACTCCAGAGTTCCGTCCCAGAGACTTGGCAGCTCTTGGATGGGCCTTGGCGGTGGCTGCACAGGCGCTCCCTTTCTCTCAGGATGTACCCTCTGGCTATTTAGCATAGCCATGTAATAGATGGCCCATAGAAATAGATGGTTTACCTATTAATAGCATGGTGATTTTCCATGGCTATGTTAAATAACCAGATGGTATCATGATGTATCATGTACAAGACAGTATCTGATGTATCTGGGTAATTGCATACCATTACAGTCAATCACATGATTGGCAGGATATGCGAAGTTCAAGTTCCACCACACACAGCCAGGCTGAACTGGTGCCAGAACTGTGGCTTCGAGTCGCACATGCTTCCCTTGAGGCAGCTCTTGAAGCTCCTCATGGACGCAATAGCACCTGGGCTGGAAATGGCGCCAACTTTTTCTAAAAGAAACTGGGTTTGCCCAAAAATACTGCATGCATATACGCCAAAATTGTTGTTTAAAATGGGTTTGTCAAGAAATTGCAGACTGGCAATTTTACTTCCACGATTCCGAACCCATGTCCAAATAGAACTATGTAGATATCTTTAAATGGGAACATGATCAAGTGGATCCTCAAAACCCATGGTGGGATGAACATCGCTATCAGCAATTTTGATGCTAGCAGGGTCTTGATTTACACCATCACAAAGATTCACCAAGTTTGTCAAGAAGACAAACATGATGGATCCGAAACCAGCTGCAAGAGGGACTAGTCACTGCATGACTGTTACTGTACGTTGCTGTCCAATTGATCGTTCGAGCACTCATTCCAGTGAAAGACTTGTGAGGTGGAAAGCTTTTGGCGCAGACAGCCTGGGTGCGCACCAGAAAGTTGTTGTAACGATTCTTTTGAGACACATATGACACATGCATTTCATTGCATTGTTCCTTCAGAGATTGCAGACATGTCCAGATTCGCTGAAGGCATGCGCATCGATCCGGACGTCTTCGGAGCCCTTGTGGAAAGCTTGGAACGTAGAATGTTTTGCTCGACCATTTCCCACTGGGAAAGCTTCAGGTGGAACAGGCTAGCAGCTGGGTTGGCTCACTGCGCAGGACAAATGGCATCCGCATGGGTGATTCTTAAAATATCTTAAAACGGGGGATGCCCAAAAATGGTCTCTTGAAGTCTTTTGAATATGATGACAATCAGATACAATCAGTAGATTTGGGATATATTGGACAAAGCCAAAGCATCCCACATCACCCACATCTCTGAACGTTGACGTCCTTGGATCATGGAGGAGACAGCTTATCGAGCCAGGATGTGGCTAATGGAATTTGGGCGTCACTCAGAGTTAAAATTGGGTGTGTTGTGGAGCTAGAATTCACTACATCACATGGGTTCATCAAAGTATTGTTCAATCAAAAAGACTATGAAGACGATGGTACTGATACGCAACTGGTAACGCAAAAAAAAACTCAAGAAGATAGAACGATAGAACAGTATATAACTTACCCCATTTTGGTAGGATTGTACTTTTCTATCTTGAAATTTCTTGGGGGGGGTGCTATAATACAGCTGTTGTGCTTCTGCATTTCTATGATGTCTATGCCTTTCTGAGGCTGTCAACCATGTCCTGCCAGCCATCCTCACTGGAGGCAATTGATCGGGAGGCAACGGTTGGATGTTGCAGCAGGAGTGAACTGCCAGGCGTTGGTTGCCGTGGCGCAAGGCCGAATTCAGAGCTTCGAGCCAAGACAGTGGCTGAGAGGCAAATAGAATAAATCTGAAGGGTGATAAGGAGTTTCTCATAGTTTCTCCTTGCCCTTAACAGGCTATTTTTGCCTATGATGTCTTAAACAAAAACTTGGCAGATGTTGGTCATTTGATTCGGATGTTGGTGATTTGATTCGGACCAGAAGACAAGGACGTTGGGACTGAGGACTTGGGGATTGCTGAGAAATTCTGTTGAGAGAGCAGGAGGACTGGTTGACCCACTGCTAGTTTAAAACTCCACAATTGTGTGCTGGAATCACTATGCATAGCAGCCACCGCCTTCAAACTCCTCTCAAAAGGAAGTGAGACAATGTGAGACCAAAAAAGGTTGAGACTTGACCGAAAAAGGTTGACACATGCCCCTCTTGAAGTTGAAACTCAGGCTTGCGGCATGCGTCCGAAACCCCAGCTGTTTCAATACAAGAAGAAGCGGAAACAAAAATGCGGTTTTGATGCGTTCCAGGAATAATTTATGTCGGTCAGATGGAAACAATCATTTACAGCCTCGAAAAAACAGGGCGTTTGCACTATTATTGAGGCATGGGCACTCGCAACAACGAGATATCATTCCAGCAGTTGGTTGGAGGAGTGAACCTGTCATTGTGTCATGTAGCTTCTGTCTGCAGTGGCTTCAATATGCCACAGTCTAGTCATGTCTAGAGTCTAGTTAGCTTGAAGAGGTGGAACAAATGCAGAGTTCTTTTCAGCGTTTTTCACCTGAGTTTTCAAGTTGTGGAGACAGCACATTGCCTCCAAATGCCACACAGAATGCTTCGGGACACTTTGTCAATGCAGGCCCTGGCCTCCGCAGCGGCTGTAGCCACTAGCCCTGGTGCTTTGCCGCTGCTGGGTGCCAGCGCTTGGGCACTGGCAAGCTGTGACAAACCAGAATTGCTGCAGGCGGTTGAACTCCGTATCATTTACGCCTTTACGCGCTTTGAGCTTGCAAGTCACATGGAGAAAAACTCTACGTGTTTTTTCAAAATCGTGAGCCGTCCACCAGGCATTGCTGCCGACCATTGCTCCTCTGTTGAAGTGTGCTGACAGCCCATCACACGAAGCAATGCTGCAACTGGCCCCTTGGTGCAAATAATCACATATATATAATTATATATATACACACATTATATCATTATATAATATATTATAATATATTTATATATGCTGATGGTCATGATGGTGGCTGCAACCATTGGACCCTGGGTTTCGAGAGTACAATCCTGTGAAGGCATGGTCTATCTCCTTGAGCGGCTTGAGCACTTCACAGAGGCCCAGTGTCTATTTCCCATGGCCAGCCAGAGAGCATGCTGGTCAACTTATCAAAGATATTCAAAGATGAGATACCCTCTGGTTATTTAACGTAGCCATGGAAAATGGCCCATTTATAGTGGATTTTCCCATTAAAAATGGTGATTTTGCATGGCTATGTTAAATAACCAAATGGTAAGATCTAATTAATCGCATTCTTGGAAGCCACCTTTCAAGAGTTGGATTTCCAACACACTATTCATCTCAACTTCTGTACATACCTACGATATTGTTCAGAAGCACCTCTGACGGCAGGCCATTGTTGGATAACATCGAAGAGCTGCTTCGTTTGGAAGGAAAACTCCGGGATGGTACGAGGCGGGGAGATGCGGCTCCGCAGCCATTGAGGCAGGCCATGCATTTTGCATCCTGGACCAGCTTGTCTACTATATTGTTAGGGAATGTTAGGGAAACATGCTGAAACTGGGTTTAAATATGTTTAAATCCAAAATCAATGATGGAAGCCTGCGATGCAGGGCATTGCAAGAAAGCCCAGAGAAATAAACCATCAACAACACAGCTTCCATTTTTGGACCACTGCCATTTTTTTTGGCCACGCAGGAGTGACAAAGTGAATCCTCTGCAAATCCCAGAGGTTCACCAATGCTTCACCAAGGCCCTGGCCCCTCAGTTTGGGAGTACAACGATGACATGACATGGCTATGTCAAAGATTCACAGGGGACTTCCGGCATTGCCTGAGAAATGACAGATACTAAAGTTTACTCAGAGTTCTCTACTCTTTGTCGTTTGCGGTTTCATGTTTTTTCTCCTTCCAAGAAGGTTTTTCCCTGCCTAGTATTTCGACATATTTCGACAATGTTCAATCATTATTCTGGTGTTTTGGTGGATTTGGATGGCTGGGGATTTGGTCGATGAGACCATGGTGACATACCCAACCAAAAAAATCCCCATCTGCAACAGGTGCTTGCCATGGCGGAATTGCCCCGCATCGTCTTTCAGGATGGGTCTAACCAAACCTCCGGTCGGTTTTGATGAAATCCATCATTCATCAGGCCGTGTCCGAATTTTTGGGCACCCCCATGGCACCCGGAAATAAATCAACTGATCAGTCATGAAAAAACAGCCCTAAACTTGGGAGTAAATCATTTTTTTGCTGTCAAAATGATACATAGAACATCCCAAATTTGACTCATCGATCTGCTCAAGATCCCTTCGTCTCCTTTCTGTGCTTCACTGGAGGATAAAGATCTGGTCATTCTCTACAAGCCCATTCATTGGGAGGCATCGACATGATACTTGGACTGGCTCCGGTTTGGTTGATTGTCGAGGAGTCAGCAGTTTGTTGACCGATGGCTTTTGGGCAGGTTGATGATGGAATCACTGGCAAACTATCCTCAGGTGATGCGCTGAGACAGAGCAGATCTGAGCAGATGTTGTATGATTTGTATGTAGCTGGGCATTTTCTGTCTTGTTCCATCTTGTTCCACTCTTGACATCCCAAGGGCGACGACCTTTGCCTTTGTCAGCCTTCATGCAGCAGCGCTTCCCAAACAGGCCTTTTGGCTTCACATGTTCTTTAGTGAACTGAGGCAGCAAGCCCCAATAGGATCAGGTAAGTGCATTTGATGCGATTTGAAGATTGGCCACTTAGTTACTTAGTGGACGTGAATGAAATGAAATGAAATGAGATGCCTGGGAGTTGTGAGAGAGGCCCATCTTGCACGACACCAGTCTTGGGTGTGGTTTTCAGGGTCTTCCCGACTGGCTTATGCTGATGGGGGAGTACTGTTGCAGACAGCATGGGAATTTCTCAGCTGTTTTTAGACAAAATTACCACTGGAAGAGCTGTTCATGTCAGGACGCCTAGATGTTCAATCTTCCGGTTTGGTGATGTGCGCTTTAACGTACGAGGCACGAACACCTTTGGATTGCTGGAGAGTGGAAAGAGCGTTTGAACATTGCAAATGGTGAGAAACCATTCGCAGATCTTTTTGTGAAGTCGCTGGCCGTGTTTAGTTGTTCAAGCCGTTTTGGTCCATTCCAATTCTAAGTGCCTCATCCATACAAAAATTCGGACCTACCTTTCAGCCAGGCTTTTTTCTTGTTGCAGTTTAGGCAGGACACCCACGATGTGGCCAGGACCTCAAAAACACAGTGAGTTTCTTGTGCCCGTGCTTAGCCGGCCATCTCCTCCAACCTCCCAGGCACGCGAGTACTTGGTACTTTGCCACGGTTTGGTGCCACAGGAGTTGAACGAGGCGCGCCTAGAGATGGATCGCCCACCACGCTGTGAACATGTTTGAAGCATAAGCTGGTCGGCCAAAGGCATGTCCTACGAAAATATGCAGCAAACATGAGAAGTCTGGAAAAGATTGGTACCCATTGGCACCCTATGTTTGCACATGTTTGCACTAATAATCACTAGTATATCTACCGTCTGGTAATTTAATATGGCCATGGAAAATCACCATGCAATTAATAGGTAAACCATCTATTTCTATGGGCCATCTATACCATGGCTATGTTAGTCATAACCAGAGGGTAATATTATGGCGCTGACAGATCCGAGCACCTCTTTGGAGCAAAGAATCCTCCAGCCGCGTGGATTTCGTTCGTGGCGCAGCCGCCAAGACCCTCTTGCAGCCAATTGCTTGGTTGGGGGTTCCCAGCCTGGGGACCTTGTAGATTTCACACCAGTCCTGAACAATGATGAACAATGGTCAATATATGTCTTTTTTGTGGTGTTTTGCAGGGAAACCAAACAGTTTTGTCAATATTGTCAACCTACTTGCAGACCCTGTCAAAATCTCTCCATGAAATTTGGCTTTTCTTGTGGACAGGACTTCTTTTTGGACAATTCCCGTTTGATCGTTTTTGCGCCGGTTGTACTTTCGGCAACAAGGTTCAGAAGAGATGGATCTGAGAATGAACACTACAGCATTTTGGCAGCAGAAAGCTTTGATCCATACTACTTTCTGGACCGTTGGCACTGTTATTTGTCAAATGAACTAGATGACATCTCATCCATGCCACTCCTGCTACACATACTTCAAGGCGTGCAAATCAAGAAATGTAAAACGAGTTGACTTTTCATTGGCTCTTGCGAGGCTTGCTGGTGATTTCCATTGTGACTGGAAGCTCCTTGCCTGAAGTTCTTCCAAAATGTTTGGGTTCGCTGCATACAAAACGCGGTTGCTTCGATGAACGTAACGCATCTTAACGCATATTATGGTCATTTAAGCTGCATCCAGGGTCGCTTCACCGACTTCTTGAAATGATTCATGCGGGATATTCGAGCAAGCCAACACCCAGTTGGAAATTGGTCAAAGCTCCAGTTTTTTTTTTGGCCCAGGAAAGCACCAGATTCGCTGCCATTTGGCGCATGTGGGGCACCCTGTTGTTTGCGACGGGCGCTATGCGGCAGAGGACATCGAGATGTCTTCCTTTTATGCCGCTGTGTAGCTCATGATATACACAGCTTTCAGGAAAGGATTGACATTTTGTATCTAAAGATTCTAAAGACTCTTGATGCAACTTGAAGGAGCTCTTTAAGGACGTGACGTGGTGTCCTCGCAATTTCCTTCACCGCTTTCGCATCGAACTCCCGGGTAGCTTGGTTGGTAGCAACACATGTGACCAGCGAACCTTAAAACGACATGATCAATTGCGAAGCTTCAATGCTGCTGTTTATGACCTTCGGATCACATCAACCAGTTACAGAGCCTTTTCACATTTTCCAATATGATAGATCCCGACTTGTTGTTAGCATATATATATATACACATATATTGTAGGACTCTGAGAAACACTGCTGAGAGTCTGAGAGCAACAAATCGACGAACATCATGAACATCCAGACCTTCAGCCAACGCCTCCGCAACGCAGTTGGAACTCAGGCATTGCATCCAGGGAAAAGGTCGAAGCCTGCGATTCGCTGCCCAGAGACCTGCAGCAAGTCCTGGGTTTGGACCCAAGCGACTGGTTGGCTGTGTTGGATCATGTTGAATCATGTTGGATCAGATATTGGATCATGTTTCCCTGAATCTGTCAATTTCCCTGGCCCTTTTTGGTTTCGATAATTTTTGATAAAAAAAATAATGAAGAGCTTGGTATTCTGTGGCATGAGGTCAGCTAATGCCTGCCGATCCAGCGTCGGCCGCAGTTCAAAAAGATCTTGTCGCTGGGGAGGTGCGGAGCATTCTGACATCTACCATCAGATTTGTGCCATTTGTATCCATGTGTTACCACATCCAATGAGACTGTTGGCATTGGTTTTGAAAACATGTATATATATATATATATAATTATTACTTTCTTTATATTTTTTGTTATTTGTTTTCTTGCTTCAATGTTTCTTTCGTGTGTCCTGTTACGCTCTCTTATATGTCATATCATTGCATGTAAAGATATGTAAAGATACGTAAAGATTCCTTTTTTACACATCAGTGCAACTATGTGCAACTATTGCATTCAGTTGAAAGTGTCGTACCTTCCACAATGCTGGGCTCAGGAGCCTGTGCCGTTTGCAGATTGGCTTCTCGTCACAGAAAAACACATGTCGGCTGCTTTGAGTTCCATCGCTGGAGTCTGCACCATTGTGGAGGCAAAACTAAGCAACAAAAAACCTGATTGAATGTTAAAGTGTTAAAGTGTGATCGAAGTGCTCTATCAGGATGATGTCCTGTTTGGTGCCCACCTGTGTGTTGCATTTTGCTTGATTCAGCTGCATTGAAGCCCCAACAGCAAGAAATGATCAAGAAATGGTGGCAACGCATCCTTTAGGGCTTCCATTTAGTTGGCGATTACAGAGTATCAAGCTGCAACTGATTCACTTCTCTTCAAACGAAATGCAATTGTATTATATAAATTTATATAATTGTATTAATTGTATTGTTGTTTCCACCGGGGTCGCAGTGTCACATGGCCGTCGATGGCAGCCGACCCGCCCCACTTGGATTTGACCTTGCCTCCAGCAAAGGCAAGAGGTGATTGTTTGCTGACTCGGAGACTGGAAAACATGCGCTCTTTCTTCCAATCAATTCCATTGTGCTTACAGATGGTGTACTAATGAATTTAGGCGATGTTAGCAGAAATAAGGCATTGATGTCTCAAGAAGATCGGTTGCTCCGAAGGCAGTTTTCCTGGCAGATCAGGCGCCATGGTGGCTGTTTGAGTCCAACACTTGAAACGTTGATGGTCACGGTCGTGCACATGTCTGAAAATGGGGTATACATCGTTATAGCCACCAAATTTACAAGGGAATATGAAGATCTATAATCCATTGGAATTGGGAGTATCCTAGTTTCAGACAAACTTCATATTTCTGCTGTGCTTTCCTCAGTTGTGGATCTTTGCAAACCAAATCCACCACAGGCTCAAGATCAAGAGGGCCTGCGCGTTGCATCAACGTGCCTTGACAAACGACCGGCAATAGATTTGTATGACGAGCATGCGCATGGGAATGCGTGGGCCATTGCATGTTGACATTGTATGATATATTTTGATATATTTTGTTGTTCTCCAAAGTTGAACTCTTGCTTTGAGCCTTGAATTTCACAGTGCCGAGGCTCTTTGCCGCAGAGTCTGGCAATATAGAAGAACTGAAACTCCAGCTGGAAGTGGGCATGAACCCCAATGTGCCTTGGCGATGCGTGAAGCGATGGAGAGTGTTGAAGATGGTCACAGTTTCACGACAGGTTAGAGACGGCTATGGGCGGACTCCCCTACATCTAGCAGCGTGGATGGGCCATGTTGAAGATGCTTGGCCAAGAATCCGACAAAGTCAGCCACAGTTGTTGGTCAATATTGGTAGTAACATGTAGCAACCATCCATTTCTGAGGGATATCTGGGTTTCCCAAGTTTGATGTTTTTCCAATCTGTACCAGGCGAAGAGTTTTCCAGGTGCAATGTATCTCAAAGAAATCGTTTGTTTTGGAGCTCCATCGAGGTGGTAGAGAAGCTCTTGGAGCACCCCAAGTGTATGGTCAACGTCTCTTGCTGCAGAGTTCATCATTGAAAGTGTTCAACATTTGGAGATGCCATAGTGGATGACAGAGAGCTGACGTTTTTTGCAAGATTTGCAAGGCTTTGGATGCCCATGAGCGCACACCATTGGGTTTGGCGATGCTGGAGCAGAGGTACTCCAGTCAGCCAAGTCCTTACCATCTTGCGACTGACGGCCACATCATTCATACACAAGTCCAGCTATCGTTTGTGTGTTCTTGTCTGGTGGCCACAGGCCCACGTGACTCATTCTTATCAGAAATAAAACCTCAGAGGCCTAGAGATTAGTATAAGAGTCTCGTCGAATTACTGAGAGAGGTTCCCTGTTCCACCGTGTGTGGCACCGAATGCCTCACAAAGGTCTGTGAAAGACAACAAGCAGAAGGTTGCCGGGCTCCTCCGCAAAAGCGGCGGATTCTCAGCTGAGACAAAGTTTTCGTGATCCAAAAACCATAAGGGGCGAACCATGGCGAACCTGAAGGGATGACATCGGAAATATGGAGCACACGTCAAGCTAGCTCTGAACAGGTTGCGAGTCTGGTTTGTAGTTGTTGCAAAATAGTACTCTATCAAACAGGCAGCTCCCGGTTTCATCAAAGTGGTGAAGTTTCATCATGTTTGAACACTAAGTGCGAGTGGTACATGTCAGGGACTCTTGTCATGAGACCTGTGTCCAAGGTAAGCGAGCAGCCTTGTACAAGAAGGAATATCCGTTGCTGGGTTGCATGTGAGGAAATCCCCTGACACAGTGACATAGTTCGAATAGAACAACATAGATCAGCAGTGGTAGGTGTTGTGCATCCTGCACGCTCAGGTCAGGCCCAGCATGATGAGGGTGATGTGAGAGGAACTGCGTTTTTGCTCTCTGTTTAAACTGTGCAGGAGCATGCAGGACTCCATCTCACCTCATCCCGAGTTTTTCAATGAATGTTGCAGTACACTACAAAGACGTTGTTTCATTTTGGAGTTGTGCAAAGCAACACAAGAAGCTGAATGATCGCTGGACAGAATTTTGTGAATGATCTATGGCATGAAATGTCGCCAAACCTTGCCACCAGCACTCCATACCTCTCCATACTAATACCTGCGGCATGACCATGTTGTGCAATTTTTATGGTATTTTGCGATGCTGATGAATAATGGTGAATCGCAAACTCTTATCCTCTCATCATTTATGCATGATGTACCTATTAAAGCTGATCGTTTTCCATGTCTAAAGAAGACGTCCTCACCTTCGTTCTGTGTGACTGCGATAAGAATGGAGATCACCTTCCGCGAGGAATGGACCACCAGCTGCAATAAAGGGCACCATTTAACGATCCAATTCAGTGGTCAACCGTGGTTACTACTGTAGGGGATGTAGGTACGTAATATGATGTAATTGAGGGGCAGCATTAGTGAAATGTATGACCTGTAAGAGCCCTTTGTTGTGGTTGGCAAAATGATTTTCCTGGACAGAGTAGTGGTGGGAGATGGTGGGAGGCTTCTGCTGGGCAGTGGCACGTTTTGCCACCTTCCGAGCGGCTTTGGATGCCCCAGATGCAACAGAAAAGGTTAGAAAATGGTCCGTTCATGTCCGTTCGTTTCAGGTAATGAGGAGAATGCAGCAGAACGCTTTGCACTTTTTGATTTGGTTAGTCGGTTAGTCTATGTGTTGGACATATGCTGCATTTAGATCAAACCTTGCATTCCTCCGCTCGCAAGTGCTTCTAGTTTGGCACTTAATTAACTAGCAACAGAGGCATTTGGATTTTGTTCACATGCCAATTCCAAGTATCCACTGCTATCCCCTGAATTCCCCTGCCTTTAAGATCCTAAGGTCTTTTGTGAAGTCGACGATGCCAAGGGCCCCCAAGCCTTGCCGAAAGAGGACTGCCGATGCCGACGCTGAGGTGTCGAAGGAGCCGCAGAAAGCTGCTCGTCGTGAGTCGCAGTCGCCCAAAATGGTGGAAACCCTGGTGAAATCCTTCAAATCCTGGGTGGCCACTGGGCAGGGTACTGCAGCCTTGCCTCTGGAACTGATTGAGAAGCTGTCACATCAAATTTGGGAAGTGAAGATGTCCTCATGGAAATGTGAAACTGGAAAGGATGTGGCTGATTTGGCATGTGTTTCAGCATTGGATGATGTGGTGACTGCGGTCTTCAAGGCTATCGAAAAGAAGTGCCTAACAGCTGGAGATTTGGAGAAGAACCGATGCAAAGCATCAGTGGTAAAGTTGCAGAACAGCTCCGCAGGTCTGGTTTTGGCAGCTATAGTTTTGGACCTGTCTGCCTTCCAACAACCCAGCCGGGAGCAAGCCAAGGCCACTTCGCCTCAAATCCAACCCGGTGAAGAAGTCGTTGCTAGCGCAATGTCCTTTCTGTGGCACCAAGCGCGATTTGCTTTGCCAACCTTGCTGGAAAGCAAGGCATCCACGGAGGCGGCTTCCACCTGTGCAGGACTTGCCCGAACCATTCGTTCCATTCATCATATCTTGGCAGCACGCCGTTACACCAGCAACGCTTTGCCTGCGGCATGTCTTGCTCACAAAGCAGCTCCAATGGCAGCCCAATGCGTGACTCTGGCAGCATCGCTGACATCTACCTCTGCTGCCTGCGTCAAGACTGCACTGGCGACTTTGGGCGAAGCCTCCTCCGATTTGTTGGTAGGCCTGTCTGGCTACGGTTGTGCGGAATCCGCCCTGCAGAGTTTTGCCATGACCGAATTTGGCCGGCTTGCAACACTGAGCTCCATGTTCGTGAACAGCTTGAGCGCAAACAGCAAGGGTTCTGGTCGTGGAGCTCAACACGGACCGTCCTTCCTGGCTTTGGTTCTGCGAGCAATTGGTGCCCCACTGTTGCCTCTAGGCCTTTACAGCAAAGACCCCAAAGATCTGAGCCAAATGGCGGTAGAACGAGTTGCAGCAGCAGACACTCGTGCGGGGCACCTTGCAGCAGTTGTGATTCAGCACAGCCTCTTGGAATCCGAGCGAAGTGAAGCAATGCACGCCTTGGTGCAGCAGCTTTGCGCAGCATGTGGTGACCCCTTCTGGGCCGCCGCGCCATTGTATGCCTTGCGCCTGGTAGGAGCACTGAGTCGTGTGGCCGGTGCTTCCAGGATGATCGACTTGGATTGCTCCCAGAGGGAGGAGGCTACCCGTCTGTTGGCAAAGGCTGCTGAGGCCCTGACCATTTCGGCGCATGAGGCGAAACAAATCCAGCTGTGCCGCTGCTGTGGGGCAGAAGCTGGTCCAGATTGTGAACTTTGCATGTTGAAGGCCTGGGCACCAGAGAGGAAGCGTGAAGGGAAAAGCATCAAAATGCCAAAGGATCCGCTTGCTTTGGTGATCTCCTTGGTGGATGCTGTTGCGGCAGATGATGGCCTGTTGGCACCAGCTTCCGCTCGGTGGGCAGCCGGAGAGTTGCAAGGAAGTGCACTTTCAGCGAACAATGCCCGCTGCAACGTGCTGGCCTCAGAGAGATTCAGAAGGTCGTGGCATGTCGTTGCATTTTGTGTCCAAAGGTTATTTTTATGCAAGCTCAGTGAGGAAATTCTGTCGGGACATTGTTGAACCATGTTGAACTCGCAGCTGGCTTTTGACAGCAGCATCCAACTCAAGCTTCACAGAAGAGCTCACTGTCTCAGGCTGCAGCTTTGCTTTGCCTATCTTTGGCAAGCCCGATGGCTTGCAAAAAGCGGAAGGATGCCAAGAATGTGGCTGCCACCAAGGCCAGAACTAACCTCGCTAGGCTGTCTTGTTGCAATGTACTCAGTAGACATCACTAACGAGTTCAACTAGAAGATCTTCTCTCGCTGCACTGCACGTTGAACTCTCGAGCATCACAACCTTTGTTGAATTCATTCCCGGCAGGGCCTTTCCGATCATCACCTACTATAGATCTTATAGAGTTGACATAACTAATATATATATATATATATAACATTATATAATTAACTATTTATAGGTGTGTATATAATATATATATAACTACATATAGCTAATATTTGTCCACCAAGCTCCAGGCACCGGAGTGGAATCTACAGACATGGGCTGCTCACAGTTGCAGGATGCTCGGTATCAGGATGTAACAGTGACACTGTGCCTTGCAGATTTTGGTAAAGGTGAAGGTCAGGCTCACAGGGAAAGCAGAGACTCATGCAAAGACAAACTGTTACAGCTAAGGTGTAGATGGAAGCTCGAGTAAAGCGCCAAGCAGCAAAGAGATTCGATGCCATTTGCCTGCAGCTGTTTCAAAAGCTGTTCTGACTAAAGACTGCAATCCGGACTCATCCTGCAAGATTGATGGATGATGGTGAAGTGTTTAGGATTGCTCTGAACATGTCGAAGTCAGATACTTTGAAACTTAGACCATGACAGTTTGCTAAATGTTTCTGAGGTGCCATTTCTTTGTATCGACGGCTTCAATGGAGTGATCCAACGAGCATTCTCGCGCGTGCTCGATGCTCGCAGCAGTAGTGCTGACACGCACCTGAGAAGTTCTTCCTTGAATTACTGTATTTATTGTCACACATGGGCAGAAATTCCAGATCCTTCCCTTGTCCAGTTGGGCTATTGGTATAGTATGGCTTTGGTGTATCCTGTTGCGTTACAAGCACACCCCGCACCCAACTTTGACACCCTAGGAATGTCAGCCTTGGAGTGCTTGCTCTCTTTGGCGCGGAGCAATCCATTGGCGCACGTGCGCAGACAGGCCTTCTACGAAAGACACACCTTATTGTGTTTATCCCACATGCGTGCGTGACACAGCTTCCTATTGAAGTATGTGTAGTTCTCAGTTCTAGCATGTTGTCATGGTTAGCTGGAGCTATCCCAATCATTTCTTACGTATCCTTACGTCAATAATTATATATATACATTATATATATACACATTATATATATATATATACATTATATATATATATACATTATATATATACACATATACATTATATAATACACAATTATATACATACATAAAGCCGTCAGTATTTTCACGTTCCCCATTATTGGTTATTACACATATCTTCCAATGCACCTGTCCATTGTTGAGACACCAGGCACTCTGCGGTTTGTCAGCCTGTTGTGTGGCAGATCCACAGCTCATCGCATCGCGTTGCGTGGCTGAAGCGGTGGCCGCAGGTCTGAAGCTCAGTTGGTCCGGCTCAGCGGCTCAAAGTGGAGTGCTATGCCACTATGTTCTGAGTGGATGCTATATTGACATTTATATGAAAAGCATATGACAATTATATATACAATTATATATATAGTTATATAATGTCAATAATAATTATATATATAAGTATATATATATATATAATTTAATAAAATTCTCTATATAATTATATGTACTCGTATATAATTATATTCAAGGAAGAAATCTACAGGAAAATATAGAGGGTAACTAAAATCCAACAAATCTGGATTAATTTGACCACCTGAAACTTCAAATCCTTCAAACATTATCAGAAAATAATAGGGATTTAATCTATTTTAAGCAAATTTATCCAAATTTAATCCGATTTTATCCAAGTTTATCCAAATTTTAAATTTCCTTGACTTCTGCCCAGCGGAACTGTTTGATTTCCTGCTTTTCCTGTATTGCAAAATGCGTACCTTTACCCCAAAAGGGACCGTTTTTACAACAGATTTATCAGGACTTTAAGCAAAAATAAATATCCCTTGTTTTTTCCTGTTTTTTTTCTTTGATATATGTAATTATATGACAATCATGTGTTGTGACTGGGGAGGCAGGGCTATGAAGGAAAGGGTCAGCTCTTTGAGTTTTGAGGCCTTCAAGACGAAGCTGCGTTTGCGCGACTCGCATCATTGGATCTTGTAGCGCAGCTTCAATGCCCTGAAGGTGCCGTTGAAATATGTTGAAATGGGGCCAAGTAAGGACAGTGGTTTCAAAGAATCCTGAAGCTTCATTGTGGGTAGCTTCGACCACAAGACAAACAAGTCAACACAACATTCCACACACTGTTATGGGTAGAATGACATGGTTCTGAAATGTTATAGACCTCTTTGCTCTTCACATCTCTTCCCCTTAGAGCAAACCTTGCCAGATTTTGCCAGGTGAGTTGAAAGCGGTGGTGTTGCCCAGACTCACTGAGCTCCGCCTGGTGGTGCGCAGCAAACTGTCGGACCCCTCGGTCTTGGTGCGCCGTGCCGCCTTCCGTGCGGCCGGTGCGTGGTTGGAGGAATGCCAGGATCCAGCGGCTCAGATCCAGGAGGCCGGGGAGATGCTGCGGCGCCTTCGAAATGAATCGCTGCAGATCAGGAGCCAAGCCTTGAGCGTCTTGGAGCGGGTGGTGTTCTCCAAGGGCTCCAAGGGCTCCAAGATGTCGAAACAACAACAGCAGGACACCATCCTGCAGCGGCTCTGCACCTTGCATGGCCACAATGGGGTTGGTGGAGCTGGTGTTCGTGATGTTCTCTCAGCCCATTGCAAGGCCATTGAAGGAAATGCCAACTTATCAGATGCGGCTGGAATAGCTACTGCAGCCATGGAGGAAATTGCCAGCTGCGCCCTGAAGTCATTGCCTGATGGTGCAGAGACCGAGAAGCTGGAGCTGCACTTGTCCCTCTTGGAGCAGCTCAGCTTGGAAAGGCCTGCTGCCTTCCACAAGCATTTGAATCGCTTTGCACAGTGGCTTCAGGAGCAGACCAACCCAGACACACCAGAAAGTTTGGTCTTGCCGATTGCCGCCTGCAATATTCTTGCACAAGTCCTACCCAGCTGGACTCAAAGTGAATCCACTCTGTCAAAGCAGAAGATGGCAAATACACTCACCGAGAAGCTTTCTTACCTTCTGGGCGAGGAAACAGCACCATCGAATGATTTGGGCCAATTGGCCCGGGTCGTTGTGAAGTGTTTGGCAGTTGTGGTTGAACATTTGTCCTCCGGTGCCCGGGATCTACTGATGGGCCATTTCGGGCGCAGCATCCGCATTCTCTCAGAAGCTATGCAGGAGATGGAGCAGCTGAGCCATGGCAAGATGTGTCGCCACACTTGGATCGTGGGTTCGCTGTTGGAGTTCTTGGATTCAAAGTCCATGGAATTGTTGGGAGAAGCCATTGCCCAAGTTTCTTGCAAGAATGGTGCACTGGACATCGTGTCCAAAGCTGCTGTGTCCTTACTTTCTGACTGCTGCCTCAGAGGCCCTGCTGCTGCCAAGCCTGCGATGATCCCAGCACTGGGTTTTGCCTTGCGCCGATTCCCTCAGCTATTGGACGATGGCAGCGATGGCAGCGGTGTGCCTTCAGCTCCGCTTTCCGTGCTGCGGCACGGCCTTTCAGCAGAGTCCAGCAGCAACGCAGCGAGCGTTTTGCGCCTGAGAGCCACTGAGACCTTCGCAGGCTTGGCGGCCTGCTACCAAGAAGCAGCCGAACTCAATGGCCCCTCCAAAAAGAAGGACAACTCTGCAAGCGTTGCAGCTCAGAAATTGGCAACCCTGCAACCTGAACTCATGGCAGTTTTGCAAGCTGAAGAGAAGACCATCCAACAAGCTCTGCGGGGCTTTCGTTCACTTTGTGACCTTGGTGTGATCCACCCTGCCTCGGCCATTCCTGGGATCATCACGGTGACAGTTGCAGGCAGGGTGTACTGAGTGTACTGTCATCCAGATATGTGTTGAAACCTCGCAGATATATGATCTTTATCCACATACATATGGACAAATTTACCTCAGCAGCTGTCCTTGTGGTCTTTGAACTCAGGAAGAATCGAATCTGTATACACTGTATACTTCTAAAGTGCGTTGTGAACGTGTTGCATAATGTTTGATGCCATTAATGAGCACATCGGTCAGTCGTTACCAGTAGTTTTCCTTCTTCAAAATGTCGCTCTTGGAGTGTACACAGGGTCTGTTTCCTTGTTCAAAATGTCTCCTTGATAGACTTGTCGCATTTGGGATAACAGGCCGAGATTCTGATTGTTGTTTGTCAAGTTTAGATGCGTTCCAGCCTCGTTTCAGGCACCAAGGCGGCTGCACGACACGCCAGGCAGCTGCTCCTTCGCCTCGTTGAGTCCGGCCCTCCTTTGTTGGCTCAGCGATGTGGTGCTGGGTTGAGAGCAGCTGCCCATCAGCTGGGTCAGATGGGTCTGGGCGAAGACGATGAGGTCTACAGCCAGACATGGCGCTTTGGACCTTTGTGCGAAGCATATGCCGAGTTCCTGGAGGGTAAACATCCACGAGATCAATTCTTATGTTCTCTGGTCTCGGAGGCTTTTTCTGAGGCAACTGCTTCGGGATCTTCGATGCTTCGCCTCCAGCTGATTGCTGGCCTGTTGGCCCGACTGCCTTTGTCAAAAGAGGCAGAACTTGCACGAATTGTGCATTCAGTGGTCCAATTCTTGACTTTGAAGGTGGCACCTTACCTTACACTTGATGATCAGGAGAAGGCAGACAAAGAGAATTTCCCTCCACCATCACGGGTGACTTGTGCCACAGCAGTTGTATTTCACAAGCTATGCACACATTGGTTGGACTTGGTGGGAGCAGATTTTACGAAGCAAATGCGTGAGACCTGGGGAAGCACCTTGAGTCTGTCGAACACAGACTTTGACCAGGCACTTCCCATTGCCTTCTCACGGCAGAATCTTCCAGACCTTGCAGGGCTCTTTCAGAAGATTGACTCAGCTGGGGCAACGGATGAAGCTCTCCTGGCAGAGATTGAGACAGACTCCCCTCTTCTGAATTCCAAAGCTACTGCACGAGCTCTTGCTATCAAGCCTTGTTCTCAGCGAAGTGGAAAGTAGGTGAGACTTCCCTCAACCTCCAATCTTCTGGCAGCTCAATGAATTTGTATGATCAACAACATAAGACAAAAGAGTAATATTATGTAGAATTAATATTGGATGCTGATTCCCTTTGTCACCCACAGACCCACAATTACATGGTAACTATGAAATTATGCACAGCATGTTACAATATGGTGTCTGCAGTTCCGAATGGAGAGCAGAAAGCGTCGCTTGGTTATCTCTTAATTTTGAAGATGCACATGCCATGTTTCGCTTTGCTCGTTTGAGGCAGCACTCTCGAAAGCGTGCTGCTACAGAGGACATCGAAGATGGATGCAATGGTTGTTTGCTGTTTTTTTTTTCCAAGAGGAATTGCGAAGTGAATGTGTAACAGTGTGACAGAAAGCAACACGTTTCAATTTAAGCTGACAATGCAACTTCCTGGGGGCAGCAAATAGGACAGCAAGGGAATCAAGAAATGTCGTCGAAATGGGCCAGCTGCGGCGAAGGCACCTCGTTTGATGAGTGCAAAGCCAGACTGCTTGTATACATCATTCATAGATATTATTAGATAGTAGCCTAGTATCATAGATTGCTCTGAAGTGGGCTGGTGGTGCGAAGAATGCATGGCATAGCCGGCATACCTGCACTGTACAAGAGGCAGCTGCTGTTACTGCGGCACAGGCCGACGCAATGTCGAAGGCAGGTATTCTGGTGAGTGCTGAGAGTCCAGTTGGATAAGAAAGATACAGTACATTTTTACTGATTTTGCCTGAAATTGGACATCATGCAGATTCGGGCCCGCGCTTGTGCCGTTTCTGTTGAAACGATTTTACCAAGAAACATGCAGGCTGCCGCTGCAACAGCTTAGTGGTACAAACCTCAGCCAGCTGAAAATTGTTCCTTTCTCGTTGATGTTTGAATATACGACGGTAATCCATAGTACCGATAGTATGTCGTTTATGTCGTTTCTTTGATTTGATTTGTCCTTGAGGGGAAAGAAGAAGTTGTCAAGCCTTCTAGATCCTTTGGTGCGAATTCAAGGCACACGTGGCTCCTCAACATGTGTGTTTATTTGTATATCATGTGTAGATAAGGACTAGTTCGTCATATTTGTTGCGCTTCCAGTTGCAAGCTGCTTTGACAGAAGAAATCCTTCAGAAAGTCACATTCAAAGTATGTCAAGATTGTATGAGACAATTGGCTGTCAGGAGAAGCGGCGTCCACTCTACGGGCGCCATAAGTTGCGTGAAATTCAGTGAGAACATGAAATGTAACTTTGTGCACGAACATCTTCAAGTTACTTGTGTTCGCTGATTTGGGGTGAAGAGTTTGGTGCTCATGATTCATCACGGTCATGACTCATGATTTCCGTTGTATTTTTTTGTTTCCACAGCTCCTACAGTGAGGAACAAGGTGCAGGTCTCTACTTTCAAGATATTTCAAGCAAACGCTTCGCCCCATTTCTTGGTCATGATCCGAAAGATCTCATGGGGATGGTGGCTTGCAGCAACAGATGACCAGTGGCCTGCAATTTCCAGCAATGACCGCAGCCTTTCTCATTGAATGTGCAGCTGCAAGCACTGGAATATCTGAAGACTTCATAATCGGGGAACTCGAGGGGCAAATCGAGACTCAAACAAATAGGTAAATAAAATACAATGAACATATAATATATATATATTATAATATATATATAATGTTAGTTAATGTATTAATATATTATTAAAATCCAAAAAAAACAATGGAGGGCTATTTGTTTTTTTATTTTCCAGCCTGGCTTTGTGGCTTTTGTGGCGTTTGTCTTCTCGGCTCCTTAGTAGTTTTTTCCCTTTTGTTGTGTTTGGTTCTTGTTCTTTGGCTTTTGTGGTTTCTTGGCAGTATGCGCAACTATCATACCGGCAGCGAATAAAACATCAATGAGAACTGATAAAACAAAATAATAGATGATATACCATGACAATGTTATACAATAATATATAAGAAAGGCACGATCCAATCCAACAATATAACTTATAGGAACACATTGATAACATCCAATGAAAAAAGTACTATTTACACCCAATACACCCAACAGGGTTGTGCCTCAACATACGTTCTATACATATATATATATACATATACATAGTACTTGTAAACATATATACCTTGTATGCCTAAATGCACCTGAATCCAACCCTTAACAAATTAAATAAACCCTAAACCAACCCTAAATAGACCCTAGTTATCCCGGCAAGAGACCCCAAACAGTGTGGGGGAGTGGGAGGACAATGTATGATAATGCGGATGATGATGATAATGATGATGATAATGATGCTGATACTGATAACGATAACGATAACGATAATAATAATGATGATGATAATAATGGGGAGGATAATTTTGGTCGACCTAGAACTTAGGACCATATTATATATTATTATTATTATATAGGTATAATAAATATATATTATATTTTAAATTTATTTGGAATATTATATTATATAACCAATATATTTATTTTCTTACTAATTTATATTTTTCCCCACCTGCTAGGTGAGGGTTGTTAGATTTTATGTTAGTTACCTCCTCCTCCTTTTCCTGCTCCTCTTCCTCCGCCTCCTCCTGCCTCGTCCTCCTCTCCTCCTCCTCCTCGTCCTCCTTGTCGTCCTCGTCGTCCTTGTCGTCTTTGTCGTCCTGGCTTAACTGCGACCCGCGATCCACAGTATTCTCTGTCGGACCTTAACCACGACCACCTATGCCTAGTATTCCCTGCCGGACCTTAACCACGACTATCCACGCCCAGTGT
>Ga0126342_10002624_pt1:17500-28383 | contig 28383 bp, 28 predicted proteins | sample Cyp1metagenome_FD_92528 | JGI IMG/M metagenome (GOLD analysis project Ga0126342, IMG submission 92528) | Coral microbial communities from Lord Howe Island, Old Settlement Bay, Australia - Cyphastrea 1 metagenome | ecosystem: Host-associated > Invertebrates > Cnidaria > Coral ... | reverse complement strand
ATTGGATCGATGTTGGGTCCCAAAGTGGTTTGGGGTAGCGGAAATTCTAGGGGGAAAAAATACAAACAAAATGTTTGGTCTGAAATCTCAGTGTTGCATATAATATAATATATATATTATATATATATATATATTATATAATATATAATATATATATATATAATATATATATATATAATATATATATATATAATATATATATATATATATATAAATGCCATAAATTGTCTATCCCCAGACACATTCAAGTTCTGTCGAAGCACCAAGTTGGAGCCCCAATTGATCCCAGTCCGGTCTTCAGCCGCTCCTGTTAGTTTGCTTCCGAAAGCAACCCTGCTTACCTTTTTCGCCAGAAACTGGTCAAAAATAAGGTAGCCCCTTAGCATTCTCCCCATTTCAACAAGAATTTTATGGCGGAATCCCTGAGTTTGGAGATCAAAATCTCTGCTACTCCCAGGCCTCACCAAGAGCTTGCGTGCATGGCAATACGTGGTGAAGCGACTGTGTTGCTTCCATCGGCCAAAAACCTGCTTCGACACAATGGGCTCAGGAACAAGGATTCAAGTGGGGAGTCAAAAGCCATAGAATCCCCTGAACGCCAAAACATTCCTAGGATTCCTAGGATATTTATAGGCCCACCAAAAAATGATGCTGTTAACTGCTAGGTTTTGATCCATCCCTAAGGATGGCCCATCCCTCGCCTTGCCATGAATGTAGTACTTGAAGAAATTCATGGAGGTCAACACGTTGTACATCAGGCACTGGTGCATCCTAGGCAAATTGGGACTGGCCTGGTGGGCTAAACGTATTCAAACGATTCACCAACTACTGTATGGATGTATGTGTACATATAATAATATAATTATAATAATAATAATAATAATGATAACAATAATAATAATAGTAACAATATATACATATTGTTATATTTATGTGTAGGTTTGTCCCACGGTTGACACCAAAAAAAATGCCCCTCAATATGATCTACAAGAGTTGGGGAAACCGATGGTTGGGTTCATGCAGATTCACCCATCTCTTGAAAATGGTGATGTTCCTAAATCCAAATCACCAGCCCATCAAAGGTGTAGGTACAGCATGTAAGGTAGTTAGACAGGAGATGATGAAGTGATAAGCAACAAGACTCGAAAGCCCCAACAGCAGGTCCACTGAACAAGTAGACTGTGGCTCCACCAAAAATCTTACACAAGATTGGAACTGCAACTCATCTACAAAAGACTTGGGGAAGAAAAAATCTGTGGATTCCAGGCCCATGTTTCAGCTTGCCTCTGGTGATTTAGTTAAGAACTCACCATCCCATTGACCCACCTGGCAGCAGAAGCTGACCATTTTTGGAGCGGTGAGACTTGAGCGCAGGGCTGGGCCCAACGACGTGACTGGTCACTACATCCACGGCGACCCCGCGGTGGTCGCCCATGTTACACTCCGCACCCGTGTCTTTCGGGACTCTGCGGCCTCTGTTGGATCGAAAATCACCATCTCAAGATGAAAAACGGGATATTTCCCAAAAATTGCAATGTTTTTGGGGAAGATGTGAGAAACTCCTGGATTGGGCCTTTGAAGGCAGAAATTTCACATAGGGGGGCACCAGGCATCAAATGGCCAGTTTGGGGTCAAAAAAAGTTTTCAGAGAGGGGCTGGTGCTAACTCTTTAGATTCAAAATAGTGCTAATTCCATGACTTTAGAAGTGCTTGTCCAAAGGTTCAGGCGAGCTGCCATGAGATTGTTCCAATCCCACCAGCTGTCCGTCAATGCCCTAAGATCTACGCATTTGATGAGTTTTGGTTTTTGCCATGCTGCGTTCCTGCACATTTCTCGTTTCTTCCATTTCCCGGATCATATCTTCGCTTTCTTGATGGGGTGTGCCTCCAAATTTGCGGCGAAAAAATAATCCGCATGATTTTGTGCTGCCACTACAGTATTACATGAGTTCATCTGATTGAGTGATACTTGCATTCAAATTAAATGGTGTTCGCCTACTCTGTCTTCGCCCAGTTTCTTAGCTTGGTGGCCGCGTTGGAGAAAAAACATAGTTTCAATAGTTAACTAAGATAATTTTGTTCATAGTGAAAGTCCGCATTTCTAAGATTTTCTAAGGCTCTATTGATTGGGGGCCTTTTAAACACAACATGGTCAGAATCCGAGCGGCCAGAGTCCCCTTGCCCCTGTCGAGGCCGTTCATGTGACTTTTTTCTGTCGGTCGCTGTGGCAGCAGGCTGGCGGATCCTGACCAGCAAAGTGGCATCAATGGACGGATTCTCCACAGACGTATGGCCAAAAAATCATGTTGTCCATTATCATTATCTGTGATTTGTTATGGCAAAAAGGGATTTTCCATTATCTCCAGATTATCATTATCAACTACGGCTTCTTGCTGATTTTTGCTCCCTCAACCAAATCTGGGATAAGAATATGGGAGAGAAACCCAACAATGTCTTGGTAGGGTCACCAACAGGCTGACCTGTGTGCATAAATCGACATGGTTCCAGTGTTGGCATCCGCACAACTGGTTGTTTCAATCCGATCAACCAATACATGTCCATCCCTTCTTGTTAGGTTTTGAGATAAATCCTGGTAAAACGCTAAAGTTGAATCCACGTGCCGGTCAAATCGGTCTGTCGGCAGTCTCAGGGTGTGAAGCAACAAGCACAAGAGGAGCGAGGTGTTTATAACTTCAAGAAACTCTGACCAATCACCCCAGACAAGATTCTGTTCATGGTGTCATTTACTCGTGCAGCATTCCGGACGCGCTTGGGAACAACGGTTTTAGCGCGGGTGCTGCGGCGGCGGCCGTCGGTTTTCAGCCGCGTATTTCCGCGGGGTCTGGCAGCTTTTCGAGCAGCTATTGCAACGGCCTTTCTGATCCAAATGAGGTCTGCCATTTTGGACCCAGAAAACATGTGTTTAACTTGACGATATCGTTTTATATAAGAATATATCATATCTTTTAACGGGTGCGTGATCTTGAGCCGTTCCTGAATGAAAACTCACAGAGGCTGAAACAAGTTCTTTGAGCTGTTGCATGAGCATCCTAGTCATAAAACAGTTCAGAGCAAGTAGGATAACCCGCCAGCTGAAAGATGCAAGCACCTCGGGTCAGGGTCATTTGCATGATGGAATCATCGTAACAAACAAAAACTGACTCCAACTGGAAAATCCTCCTATTTTTTTTAAAAAAAAAACTGTTGGACTCCTATCTTAGAAAACGAGGTTGAAATATCTGCAACAAGAAACTGAGTTCTACCACAATGCTGGGAATCAACCGAACATAAAGACAAACATCCTGGCCGTTACGCATTAGCAGCCCTCGAAGCCAGCCGCATAGAGCTGAGCCCGTTGGATAATTTCCGGGGCTTGGCTGCATCGAATCAAGGTCAGAGACGTCTATGTATATGTCTCTGCATATAATATGCATAATAATATATCATTTTGCGTATCATGCATATGTCGTTGACTAATTAACAATCTACATCTTACACTGTCTTACACGAAATGCGTTCCTGGTCCTCTTCTCACTTATCACATATTCCATGGGCGGATCAACCAAAGTGGAGATGTCCCCTTTCCGAAGAAATTCCTGGCGACTGGTGGAACCTGAGATTCCTGGCTTTTTTCCAATCTCACTGAAACCTGCTAGTACAACCCCCACCCCACCAAAAAACAAAAAGGGGTCTGCTGGGCGTTCTCATACCCTCTGGTAAACTGTCACATAACTATGGAAAATCACCATCTTCAATGGGTAAATCCACTATTTCTATGGCCATTTTCAATAGCTATTTTGACATAACCAGACGGTAACCTTTGCTGCTTGATATATCTATGTCAATGTCCAACACTGGCTCCAGCGTCGCGCGGCACGTTCCGGTACGCGTCGCGCCGGAGGAATGACATGGCACCGATCGGATCGGGACTGGATCAGTGGATGGTGTGTGGTTCAATAAGGCCTTGAGGCCGGAACGGAATTCTAGAAATCACTGATTGTTTCAAGGCCATAGATGCAAGGCCAGCTTCTTCCTGACAGATGACACTATGAATGGGTGCTTCTGCTGCAAAAAATTGTCGTTTTCATGAGAAAGAATGATGAGAATTCATTGAAATTGAGGGTTTTTTGGACAAACCCACATGGAACATCTTCCCAGATGGTCAGGGTGAACTCTCTCATTGAAAAAAACTAAAGACCTGATCAAAGCCTGCCAAAATGTGATTGTTGAACTATGTCTATAGCTGAGCAAACATTCCAGGTCCCAAAGTTTTACATCCTGAACCATAGCATTTGTTGGTCCAGCCCATTCTAACTCTGTTGGTGCAAGGTTTGCTGTGGTATTTATTACCTTGGCCCGTCCATGCCATGTCTGTGATTGGGCCCACATGTCCGTGGCGCCGGTCGCAGTGACAACCCTTGTCTATGAGGATTGGCTGTCACTTGCCGCATCGCTTCACTTGCAACGCACAGAAGCGACCTGCCGAGGAGCCGGTTCGGAGGCATGCAGCATGGAATTAAAAGTATCCAGTCCCCAAAAAACTATTCATGTTACACTGAATTAATCTATTTGTGAGCCCATGATGGGGCTACTTAGTAGCCCTTGAAAAAGGCTAATCATTTCTGGGGAGTGTAGGTTTTGAGTGAAATGTCGGGATGTCCGTTCAAAGATCTCATCTTGCTGTGGATGAAAATCTCAATACCCTAGATTGGCTGGTCGTTTTGAGGTCCAATTTGGACCCATCCCTAGGCCTTTCTGGCTTCTCTTTGAGTTCTGACAAGGTTGGCTAGGTATGTCTTGCATGCGCAAGAATCTCAACAGAAAAAGAAGGATTCCCATCGAGACAAATAGACAAATGTGTTTCTCTGAAAATGGCAGATCTCAAAATACCAGGGTTTATACGGGTATTTTATCGTCATGTTCCCATTCAACAGCTACTTTCCGGGTCCCCATTTTCAGACAAAGTATGTCTTGCAGGTCCCAGTTGAGGACCCGGGGAGCTACAAGGCTGCTATACATCAAGGGTATAACATACTGTGGATGGTTGCGAAATCCTTCGCGAGTTGATAGGTGGTAAACATCCCATTGATGAGCTTTCAAACTCTTTCAACCATCCTTTTGGTGGTTTATCGGATTTCGCAACCATCCAAAGCAGACCTTCATTTCACCCAGGGTCAACTGGTCGCCTTCACTGCGATCTCCATCGTTTGGGGATGCTCATGGGCCCAGCGGCATTGGTCTCCGCGAGCACAGCTGTTGTTTCTGCACCGCTGCTGGGATTCACGAGGGAAACCTTGAGGGTACATTAATATGTCGAACTAGTTCACTAGTCCATAGGGCTTAGAAACCAACGAACATAACCGGGGGAACACCTTCCCGATTTCCATGGGTTTGCCTGAAGATGTTGGTGAATTTGATGGTGAATCATCATTTTTTCTGATGAAAACTGCCACAGACTCATCCGCATACAACTCGTCGAGGGGTATCACTTGTGGTGGTCACCAGTAGGTCTCCAAGTATCCGGAGGATGGATGATGTTTGGTGAGGAGCTACAAAGTATCGACAGCTTTGAGGTATCAGTTGATCTGCAAATGGCGTATTGTTTTCAGATTTTCAGGGCCTCACATCATCCAAGTTTTTGGGTTGATCTTCCAAATGCCAAACTCTGCAAATTGGGTTTCCACTCCTGAAATCCATGGTGTTTTCTGGATTTTGTGGTTGAGTCTTGAAGTTGCCCAAAAAAACAAACCAAAAACCTTGGACATTGATGATCCGAGAATTTTTTTTTGCCCCAACTTAGATTTAGTTAATTTCTTCCAAAAAACCGTTTGGAACACCAATTTTGGCTGCTGAAATCTCCCATATCTTTGCTGTCTCCAGAAATGCCCCAGTGCACTCAGTGCACCTCGCAAAGTTCCAGCACCTTCGCGAATCGGCGGCTTCACCCTGCCAGGCATCAGCATCAAATTCTGACTGGTACAAGTCTCCTCAAGTATCATCCAACATTGGATTATACTATAATTATCATCAAGTCCCCAATTCTTTCAGACACCAAAAAATCCAAGAAAAAAAACCAAGGATCAACAAAAACATCAGATATTCATCCAACATCGTTGTGTTTCACACACCATTTGTGCTCACACCATGGCAACGGTCGCCTCACAGGAACGCCACAGGCTGATCCGATGACTCACGGCGTCATAGTTTCGGGTGATTTCGCAGCCCACATACCTTCGCTCCAGCTGCAGCTACCGCTGAAAATGATCACATCATCATCATCATCATCATCATCCAATTTTTTGGTGTCTATATCTATCATGTGGCTAAAACAATGCCAGAAAAATCTCCAAAATCACCATGAATGGGTGGTATATGTATATACACACATATATATATATATATACATATGTATATCCAATAAGGTATTCCCATCAAATGGTTGGTATGCAATTTACCCTCCTGTGATCAAGCATGGTTTGTTGGGAAAATCCCCCCAGCATAGGTGATTTTCCCAGCTAGAAACCTCCCTTTCTAGGGTATTTTCTCTGGACAGGGTTTTAGGCAGTTCAAACACTGCGGTCAAACCTTTTCTGCACAGGTTTGAGCCATAAGTAAACGGTCATGTGAAACATGTTACAAGATGCTACAAGTTACTATGAAAACTGTCACACGCAATCACCCCTCTTAGGCCAGGCGGTGTGATTCCGCTTGCTGCTGAAGAATCTGACTTGACCTTCAGCTTTGTTTCGAGGTTCCAATCAGGTAGTAGGGCTTGTATCCACAACCCTGTTGCAGCGGCCTTCACGATCGCCTAGTATTCACTTTCGCCCCTTGAAAGCGAAATTGTGGATTGGATGTTGCTTGAATCCTGGATACAGTGTCGTCCCACATAGTTACTAGGCCTGCAGTTGACCTCCGCGTGATAATACATCCCGCTTGGTCAGAATCACAGAACACAGTCAGTTCCTTCTGGAATCGCTGTGGCCAATATTCGCAAACAAGCCGCGGTCGCCTCTCAGATAACGACCTAATCCTTTCAAGTCATTGAACGCACTCTCGCGCGGTGCCTTCATGTGTCTTGCCAACGACTTGGTCGCTTCTGCGATATCAGGTCTGTCTTGTGCCAAGAAAGCGGCTCTCACTGTAAGGGATCTGTGTTGACGCTGCATTCCTTCATCCGACGGTGGCAATTCCAGCGTCTTCATGGCTTCTCCGTGTTTCTTCTTCTCAGCAGGTGTCTTTGCAGGCTTTGCTTTCTCCAAGCTCAGTTCTCTCAGAAGTGCCTCTTAGTGTCTTGGGTCAGCTTCATAGCTGATCATTCCCGTTTCGGGATGATAAGTCAACAAGCAATTCAGAACGGACATGGTTTGCTTCCTCTGTTCCGGTCCAATGTGTCCATCGCATTTGAACTCGTATCTTGACTTTAGAACTTGGTCAACGAACTCGTGGCCTTCCTCGTCGCTAGGGACAAGAAAGTCATCTCCGTGTGCGAACACACGGATATCCTTCTCCACGTGGGTGAAGATACAGATCCATGCCTTTCCTGTAGAAAGCCCGTTTTGCTGTAGCAGGGACGTATAGTCCTTCTGTCATGTCGAAGATGCATCGCGTGTTCCGTACATAGTGCGGAATAGCAGTCCACACTTTCCTTCCTCTTCGTCTCCTTCTGGTAGTGTTACGAAGATTCTGCGGGATGAAACTCCGCAGAAATGCGCGCGTGAGACGTGAGATGTCTGTAAGCTTCAGCGCCATTGCGCCGCCATTGCGCGAAGCGCGCCACGTGACTAATAACGAACACATCAGCTTAAGCGCCTGTAAAGGTGGCATTGATGAGAACAGTGCGTACTCAGGGATCAGTGCTGCCTGTCCTTGAGATTTCAGTTCCCTCACTACAAGACGTGAGCGATAGTTTTCGTTTTCTTGGTCGCCCTTATTGCGATCAATCCGTTTCAGCGTTATCGGTGGTTTTCCCGTTTCTTCATAGCAAGTCGACTCGTCGACCTTTTCATACACCTTTTGTCGTTGCACCCAGGCTATCTTTGTCGCCCGAGCGGCCGCGACTTTCTTTGGGTCAAGCTCGACACCTGTGTTGGCGTCGATCACTGGTTCCTTCACATACAGCTCTTTTGCGCTTGGTAAAACATTGTGATGATGTTCCTCGAAGTTGGCTTCTTCGTGCGGATCCGGTCCGCCTACTTGGCCAGCTTCTGGCATTGCACCATCCAGTATCGAGCTGAGCGATTTGACCAACAGGTTGTGCATGGCTGACGACGAACTCACTGTCGTCCCAACATCGCCCGTAGTCCCGACAGGGGAAGCACCCGTCCGACTTCCGGTTGATGCTACATGCCCTTTTCCTTGTCCCTTGGAACTCTCAGCTGCTTCCTCTTCAGCGGCTTCCTCAACGACGTCCTCGTACTCCTCTGTGGCAACATCTTCATGTGCCTTGACTTCCTCAACGTCAGGCTCTTCTTTTCTTTCAACTTCAACTTCTCTGTCGCTTTCAGATGCTTCAGGTTCCACAGACTCTCCGCCGTCACTTGCCTCGGCGTCATCTGTTGTAGCCTCCTTTGCCAGCGCTTTTGCCTTCACTACCCGCGACTCCTTTCTCTCACCAGGTCCTTTCAGGACAGTTTTTTTTTGGCCCGAATTCGATTTAGGCTGTTGCAAGTCGTGCCGTTGCCTCTTGGATGCGGCATAGGCTTGTGCAGCCTTCGTGCTGATCCTGCGTCTTACGGTGCAAGTTGAACACGTTGGTCCTTGTTTGCCAACAATTTGCTGTCCCACACTGCCTCGTGGCATCATCCTGCGTACATGCGCAACTCCGTTGCGGTGTCGCATTTCTTTCCACTCACTCTTGGTCTTGAACATGGTCGTCACTCGGAGTGTTTGGGGTTCTGCCTTTGCTTTCGGCTTTGGTTTTGGGCTAACCGTCTTTGGTGGTGGTCTCTTGGGTTCCTGCAGGTCGATTGCTTCCTTGTGGGCGCTTTGGTGGTGGTCCTTTGGGCTCAGGGGGCCTGATGCTCCCTCGAGCCTTGGCGTCAACCTTTGGCCGCGCCGCGGACGAAGCGTCCGAGCTGGCCCCCGGTTTAGCCATCGGTGGTGGTGATACTGGCCGTGCAGTGCAGCAAGCCCCGCCCGCAAGAAAGTCTCCAAGGCAGCGGCATCTCCGTTGCTCATGTTTTCCACATCGAACGTCAGCCCTCCAAGTCCGGCCATAAGTGGCGGATTCGCAGGGGTGGTCGCCTTTGAAGACGAACTGCTTGACGTCGCTGTGGCAGTGGTGGTCGCTGCTCGACCTTCTCCGCCTTTGCCCAACGGCTCTCAGCAGGCGTCGCTTTGTTCCTTCTGCGGCACAGACAACGCGGGCACATCCACACAGTTCTTTCACATCAGCAGCTCCGCTACCATGTTTTAGGCAGTTCAAACACTGCGGTCACACCTTTTCTGCACAGGCTTGAGCCATAAGTAAACGGTCATGTGAAACACGCTACAAGATGCTAAAAGTTACTATGAAAACTGTCACACGCAATCATTCCCATTAAAACCTCCTATATATATAGGATGAGCTTCCCAGTGAATCCCCCATTTATAGAGTTTTCTCCCACTAAAACACAACTTACCCTTGGGATTTTTGTTCAATGCCCATCTTCCCATCATTTCGCCAGTCGAGTTACCCATCGCCCACCACCTGCATGAGATGATGTCCAAGGTTCTGCGAAGCGGAGCGAGCGGGCGACCCCACTATGGTACGAGGGCATTGTTAAATCTACAAGATGTATTTGTATGTGTATATATATATATAGTTAATATATAATTATGTGTAATAAGTGTATATATATATAATGTTAATAGTTGGGTATAGTTTTGCAAGGGTTTGATACCACACTAGGGGTCTCAGACAGGCTAGGAAATGATAAACCATGAGATGTGACTCGCAAAAGCACCCAGTTTTCTGGTTGTGTTCACCTTACAAGATCCTCGATCTCCCTCAACGGCGCCTGCAAAATATCGTATTCTCTGCCCTGTTCCACTTCATGAGCTGCAGCTCCCTGCAACACCACCTGGGAAGACTGAAAAATTTCAAGGACAAAAATCCATCGGTCCAGTCCGGTGCCACTTGTGAGACCCATTGGAGTGTCCAGAATGACGAAAGTGACTAAAGTCGGGCAGGTTTGTCCAGGAAGGGTATCTGAACATCCCATTCCATCCATTGGTTTCCCATGAACATGGCCATTTCTTGAAGATATATCTATATATATATATATATTTATTTATTTTATTTTCCTATCAAAGCTCTCAAATAAATTAGTGATGCAGTGGCTATCGTGAGCCTAATCAAGCCACCTGCTCTCACATCATGGGCCACTTGGTAAACTAGAGTTCCATCAACCAAAGTAGGCATAGGAATCTGCGCAGAACCGATATGAACGAATCCAAACAAAAGTTCTCAGCTCCGGTTACACATCTCGCCCGCTCTGAAAGATCAAGACCTCAAAGAAATATCAGGAGACCCTTGCGAAACCATTTTCCCAGAGCATTTTCGTAGTGAAAGCCATGGTGACGCCGATCAGGCCCCGGCCGCGCCTCATACCCGTCCGGCAAGCACTGCACATTGGCCGTGAGGCCGGGCCCGAAGGCGCGATGGGACGCGTTCAGCAGGTAGGGGACCATCTCCCGGTTCAGACCTAGGCAACTGGTGAAATCCGTTGGGAAAAAACTGTTTGGGATATAACTGGTCTATACTGATAGTACCTGGGATCACTGATTTTTCTTGAAGTGAGCTATGGGTTATACCTGGGATATAACTGGCTATTTCGGGTATGATCATCTGCGACTCGGTGGGATGTTCAACAGCCTTCCTGGAACACCAAACAAAACAG
>Ga0126342_10002624_pt1:0-12500 | contig 28383 bp, 28 predicted proteins | sample Cyp1metagenome_FD_92528 | JGI IMG/M metagenome (GOLD analysis project Ga0126342, IMG submission 92528) | Coral microbial communities from Lord Howe Island, Old Settlement Bay, Australia - Cyphastrea 1 metagenome | ecosystem: Host-associated > Invertebrates > Cnidaria > Coral ... | reverse complement strand
AAACGTGAATGATGTGAATGGGACTCAGGAATCCGATTTGTACAAAGGTGTGTATATATATATTCTTACCCTAGCAGGAACCATGCTTTGTTCAAGTTTCAGAGGGATGTTCTATCTCTTGATTTATTAATTTCTTTATACGTTGACAACTTGCTGACTGGGACGCAATCAAAGGAGACGGCTGCCTCTTCGTCCAGTTTTTGCAATCCTGCGGACGGCAGATGCTTTGCGAATTGGAACTTGCCACTTCCGAATCGGGAAAATCGAAGTATTTACTGGGACATAATTTTTCCGGCTCCCATTAAATATAATCCTCCAACCTTACGGACCAAGCCTTTCGCCAAAATCCTATGGGAACTTATGGCAACTGGGCCATCCACGGATCGCCAATCTGCTCCCCCACCTGGTTGCGAATCCACACTGGGCTGCGATAGCCGGTCACCTCAGGGTCATTGTTTCGGAGTGGACAAAGTGAAAAATCGATTAGGCAGTATCTAAAATGATATATATATATATATATATTTAGGGTATCATTTTGTCACCTCAGGGTATTTTTGAAAACTCATCTGCTACTAAAATGATACCCCCCAATTATTCACAGCCCAGGGCAGGCTACAGTCTGATGGTGATTTCTGGCGACAAGCTGAAAGAACTCCTAGCACGTGGTGCATTGTCCCGATTGGATTTTGCAAGGCATTCTAAAGACTGACCGAGGTGTTAGAATTTCTCAAAATATTGTTGGGGAATCGCCAACCTTTTTGAGTGTTCCCATCAGATTTCCACGCACATAAAGTGTGGGTCACTTTGGTTGTTCTCAGGGAAGCCCCTGAATATCAGCAAGATCCCCCCGCCGAAATGGCAACCCTAACAAAGGCATCGGTTTGTGAAACTCTCGTGTTTGTTGGTTGCACCCGTCCCACGATTGTTGAACCGATCCTTTTATAACGATTGCGCCATACAAGAAGCAATCACTTCTGTTCATGATGAAAGCCTTATCAAATCATGGAAAAACATTTCAGTCATGGGTCGCTTCTGTTTGAAGGGCATGGTTTCTGCTTCTGTTTCCTCCTGAAAATGACCTCAGAGCCCAACATGTATATAACCCCATTTCTTCGGGGACATGGACCACGTTGCACCAGCGCAGCCCAAACCATCAATCCAGTGGCTGTCAGGCTCTCGCGTGTCACTTTCCGAGCCCTTCAACTCCTAGCAGCTGGTCATGTCCTCAAGACTTCACATTTCTTACCATATCATATGTGTGTAGTATATGTACAAATACAAAAAAATATACACAATATCATAGTTCATTCATAGTTCATATATCCGGTATCATATCTATAATATCCTATATACATATATCTATCTATATATATATACTGTATCCATTAAACTAAAAACAACCCCGGCCCATCCTTGCAGCGACGTGCTGGGACACTCAGCTTCGGCACGGCCGGGTCCATGACCTGCGCTGTGCTCTTACGGCTTCTGTGGGGCCCCACGGTTACGAAGACCCATTGGAAAATCTAGGGTTAACAGTGGTGAATAGTGGTGATGATTGCTACTAATAGTGGTGACAGTGGTAACAATAGTGGTTGAAAATCTATTGTTGATGATTAATAATTGCTACTGATGGTTAACTGATGGTTAATAATGGTCTAGATATATATAGATATACATAACTATATTGGTATATAACTGATAATAATCTCATCCCTGTAATACTCAACACCCCCATTCTATGGTCCCCTATTGATGTGTAAGCCCCCCACCTTTTTGGCATGGTGTAAAAAAAGAACGGATGGGATGGGATTTGCCAACCCGAGCCAAGGCACGTCTGGAAATACGTGCTGAATTGCGGCAGAAACGTTAAATGAAATCTGAACCGAAATCGCACTGCGGGCGATGCACAGAAAGCTGGTTGCTCCCCCTGACTGAGTCATAGAAGCTTCATCCTCTTTCCACATCAAGGACATTCTCTCATCTCAACTTCTGGATTCATGTGGTGAGTGGTACCATCATGCAGAAAGTGCCATTCTTCCCTTGCTTCCCTTCCGGGCAATCCGTCCAAGAGCTCTCAAGGGCCATTTGGATAAATATTTGGGATCAAATAACATATCTAGTTTTACTCTAGTGTTACGCATAGATGGATGGGTATGCCGATACGCCTATCTGATGTCTTCTGTACAAAACCTCTTGCTTACCTGGGCTTACCTATTTACAGTATGCAATTTGTTTCAAGGTCTGTCTAGATAAGACCATCAGTCCTCAAGCAGTCCCTCGGGGATCCCAACCAATCTCCCAAGGACATGTGCTCACTCTGCTGGCCGGGACAGACCTCTCACAGGGATGCTCCAAAGGGGTGCCAGGATGGCTTCGGCACAAACTTCACCCCTGCCCACAGCCCACAGGGCCCACAGGGCCCACAGGGCCCACAGGGCCCACAGGCTACTGGGTCGCCAGACATGGACCACCCCTGTGGCGGAGATGGTAAAGTGCTCTCCAAGCTTTGCGGCCGTGGATACCGTAGACTTGGTTCGATGTTCAGCGCACAGGGCAGTGGTTCAGGGATAGATCATCTTGAGAGTGTCCCTTTCTTTGCAAAAAACCCTTCCCAAACAACACCATCACCAGAGCTCCGAACCCGTTTCCCGCAAAAAAAGCATCTGAGACATCAGACATCACCTTTAAGTGGTAAGAATCAGCAATTAACCCCCTATCCACCGAAAAAGAAAAAAAACTGTTTTTGCTGACAATATGGGGCTTGGTCAATAGGTATGTGATCCCTATTTCTTCGGAAAACACATCCAGTTGCCAGTTGCCAGTTAATCCATTCGCCCGTTCATCTTAAATACCCCCATAACTACCATGATTTAGTGCTGCATTAGCAGGGGGATGGGTCTATTATCCATTAGATACCAATATATATATATATACTATCATGAATCATTATTAACCATGGTTAACCATTGTTAACCATTATTAACTTAATTACTAAGCATCATTAACTACTATTAACCATGGATTTTACTACTATTAACCATAGATTAATCAGGGCTGACCCTTGATGGAGTTGGATCCCTTGGGTCCCCTGACGCCCTCCATGAGCTCGGAGATCACCTCCAGGTCGTAAGGTCTGAACTCCGTGGGATCCACCTACACAGATGACGAAAGATGTTTGACACAGATGAGGAATGTAGATTATAGTGTGTTATATTGTATTTTATACAATATATATATATAGTATTATGCTATATATATATTGTATTCTATTATATATTATATATACAGAGAATTATATTATAAAGAGTATTATTATATTATACTATATATATATATTATACTATATAAAAAGAAAGTGACACTAGCCGCTGGTGACTCTTTTTTGTTCCATGACGCATGATGATCCCTTTGATCCCTATAAAAGGAGGATTCAAATGTTTCATTGTTTCATATGGCAGTGTGTCAAAACCTTGTACCCCTGGTGAACATCAAAATTGCTGGTAAATGGATGTTCATCCCCCTAAAAATGGTATGTATAGGTATTGATCCATAGCCATATGAATCTTCTCCTGAAACCAGCAACACGGCTATTGCTCAGGCATCCGGGCGTGCTCTTTCCGTTTACAGTACACAAATTTTACCCTCAGGGCCATGCGGATCTGCTTGCTGGTGCCTCTGAAACACAACAATATCAAAAGGCCGCTTCACCAACAAACATGGGGAGATGTGATTGACATACATGGGATGTAATAATGTAATGAACATAAATTAAATTAACATAGATGAGGATTTGACAAAAAAAACATGGAGCCTTGCCCAACAAAATCGGAACATTCTCAGATTGTCACGAGGAGTTCGAGCCATTCTTGGCGAAGAATGCGATAACATCCTTGGGTCACAAACTGGGGCCTGAAACCGATCAAAAACAGAACGAAAAGTTCATTGCTTATGAAACCTTCCCAAGAAAAAAACATGATGTTCCAATGTGTTCCATGATCCATGTTTGTTTTTTGTTTCCATCTTTTTTGGATAACAAAAACATGATGAAGCTCTCGTCTCGAAAACAAAAGGCTGACCTCCCCGGTGTGGAGCTTCGCCAGCTCACGCTTCAGCATCGCCTCCTCGTCCCACCTGGGTGTTCGTTCAAAATGGGGCAATGGAACCGTGGTAAACCATCATGAACCATGATGATTTGATGATTTGATGGCCATAGAAATAGTGGATTTTCCCATTAAAAATGGTGATTTTCCATAGTTATGATGGGATGGATGGGATACGAAATTCTATATTCACCCAATCAACTGAGGCTGAATCACATCAACTCTCCTAACAACATTCTGGGCTCTGCATATTTTTTGGAACCATAAGCATTTAAAAGAACCTTGGATCCAGTCAGCCAGTCCTGGATGTGCATCTGCCTCGAATCCTGGATGCTTCCGAACATTCCCCACAGGCCCCAGCTCCTCATCGGGTTGACCCTGCAACAGGTCCTGTCAGTCCAGTTGCTGCAAGAGCTTTGACTAGCTGCACAAGAAATCCACAATAATAAGCCATCCCAAATCTCATCAACCATTTGGGGACTTCGGACTAGCACAAATCATCCCAAGTTCAATTCAGAACTGTTTTGCACCTGCTTCTGGGACTTCTGGGGTTCCCAGTCCTCTGCAGCAGTCATCGCCTGCCCATTGGGCAACGCCAAGGTGAATCTTATGGAAGAAACATACTCCGTTTCAGCAAAGAGCTCCAATGATACCCGTCAACCAACAAAGGTTTGGGAGTTTGGTTTGAACACAAAGCTGCTGGATCATCACAGGAGTCGCTCCATCTCTCAAATCTAAAGACAAACTCGCCAGTTCATAAAGCAGTTGGTAAACGTAAACTCAAAACAAGCGTTGCATTAGTAGGTTCCTGTGTCTGGGAGCCTCCGTTCCATCTACAACGTCTATGCTACAATCCAGCACCAACAGCATGGCAGAAAAGCAATTTTTTTCAAGCTACTTCAACCAACCTATCCCAGATCCTCAATTTCCACATAGCATCTGCCATAACTTTGACCTAAAACACTGACAACTGGACAGGTTTTTCATCAAGGCATTCAGCCCCAAGGCAGGCCCCATGTCGCCCTCCCCAGCCCCACCATGTCGTTCACAGGGGTGGTTGCACTTTCACCTGCGGGTGAGTAGGAAAAAGATTTGGAACTATTTGGAATACAAGTTGGATTTCAACCTTCCAATGTTCAGAAGTGTTGGTCTGAGATTGGTTTCAGAAAAGCCCAGAGTTTGGGAAGTTGAGACTCCAAAATCGCTTTCCCCATAGGTTTTCTGCTTCCCTTGTTGATTGAATCAAGAATCCACCGCTCAAACGTGCCAACAAAGTGGGCCGTGGCCTAGTGGCACTGACTCTTCACCCTCTACCTGACAGGCACCAGATTTGGCTTAAAGAAACAGCGCACTGGGACTGGCTGTTGAGATATCTGAAGGATAGGATGCAGAACGGGTTGCGATGGATGCAGCCCTGGTTGTACGGACTCAGATGCAGCACCGCAGGAAGCTCCAACCTCTGTCTTTGTAGGCCTGGTTGAGTACCTGGCTGCAGTCCATGCTGAGCTGATGCCACCCCTGTGCCAGGCCCTGTCTTGGAAGCTCACTCCGCTCATCCAAGGTCAAGTTAAAAACGGAGGTCCCGTGCCATGTAAATTTTGGTCCCACAATATCAAGTTTCGGGACACCCCCATCCCCTCAGCCATGTCACATGGCCCGGATCTGCAGCAAGTGCGGCGGGACGGTCTCCATGGGTGATGCCTCCTAGGCCCAAGTCGCTGATTTCCATGCCTTGATGGGTTGGTAAACCATGTTGCTCGCGGTAGCGCGGCCTCCTCGGTATTCAACGCTGCAGCACCAGATGCAGGAACTGGACCTGTGGAGGTATCCGCCTGGCGTCGATGGGACTGGGATCATGGGGTTCACCCTCACCCGCCCCTCAGACCGCCTCGCGGCCACGCAGACAGTAGCTAGACAGCTCCTGGGAAGGAACACAATCTTAGAAGTCTCGCCCTCTCAACTCAACAGGGGAAACTGCAAAACTAACGGCATATCAAGCTAGGGCTTCATTTATGATGCATCTTTTTTGTCAGAGAAAGAGCCAACAAAGTCTTCCACACAGTTGCAATTGCACTCCTGCCAAGTGCCAAAGCTGGCAAACAACCCTTGGAATCCGATGACGTCAAGTCCTCATGATCCAATGAGAAGATTTGAGAATCGAGTCGAAGAGACCTGAAACGAAGCAAACCCTGGCAATCTGCGAATCCGATCCAGGGCTAGCGCTATGGATATCCCAGAAGACCAATGTGGCTGATGGAGATACAAATCTGGGCCCGCCAGAACTTTGCTTTCAGGGTGAGGTTGAAAAGAACTGCGATCACTCAATGCTATCTTTCACACAAATATAATGTGTTAAACTACCCAATGCCATAAACCATCCCCAATAGAGGTTTATGAAATTGGGTTTACCACATTACACAAAAATCTTTCACAAATCCTCAAAGCACACGACTCTCCATTTCGCTTTGCCGGCTGCCCTGCGGCCCTTCCATCGGCACCTGCTGACTAGTTGACTCTGCGAGCGCCTCACCCCACGACGCGTCGCGGGGACAGTGGTGCTCCACCAGGGAAGTCATTGGGGTGTATGCAACAAAATCGGAAGTTCCTACCAAATTGTCGCTTCAAATTCTGGTGGACAGTATTGGAAAGTGATACAGTCAGTTGTAAATCGGGTCGTTAAAAAAAAAAAAAACAACTATATAGGATTATCATGGATTATCTACCAGTTGAATGGGGGATATATCCCTTTTAGAATTTCAGGGATCCATCATGATAGAGGCTGATCCCATTCATGACTGGCAATTGGGGTATGACAATTCGCAAATGTCTGGCTTCACATCCATCTCCCAGCTATGTTGGCAGACTTCAGGGATCATCCAGCCCATTGCGAATCATGCAAGAAGATCACTATGAAAAAATTCTAGTGAATCAAAATGCGAGAGGTGAGGAATGCCGAACATGATAGGCTGCAAGACTTTCCTGTTTTTCAAATCACACACGGATATGCTACAACTATCTCCACATCTGTCCATTCTTATGCAGCTGGCCCCTCATCAAGTTGTGCTGCTTTACTGCACACTGCTGAGACCGGAAGGCTACCAAGAATCATTGTGATGATTTGGGCATATAATGGCATATATAGCCGCATTTGGGGGGTGTAGGTTGCCAAGCGACAGGGCTACAGAGGACATGCTGGTCCTCGCAAAAGCCTTTCAGGCCTACAAAGAACAAGTTTTAGCCCCCTAACCTGGCTATAGGTTGCCAACCTACAGGTCCTCTTAAAGGCTTTCCACGTCCACATAAGGCCCACAAGAAAACAACTGTTAGCCCCTAACCTGGCTGTAGGTTGCCAACCTACAGGGCTACAGAGGACATGTTGGTCCTCGCAATAGCTCTGCAGGCCCACAAAGAACAAGCGTTAGCCCCCTAACCTGGCTGTAGGTTGCCAACCCACGGGTCCTCTTAAAGGCTTTCCACGTCCACATAAGACCCACAAAAAAACAACTGTTAGCCCCTAACCTGGGTGTAGGTTGCCAACCTACATGGCTACAGAGGACATGTTGGTCATCGCAAAAGCTTTGCAGGCCCACAAAGAACAAGCGTTAGCCCCCTAACCTGGCTGTAGGTTGCCAACCTACGGGTCCTCTTAAAGGCTTTCCACGTCCACATAAGGCCCACAAAAAACAAGTGTTAGCCCCTAACCTGGCTGTAGGTTGCCAACCTACAAGGCTACAGAGGACATGCTGGTCCTCGCAAAAGCTTTTCAGGCCCACAAAGAACAGGTGTTGGCCCCCTAACCTGGCTGTAGGTTGCCAACCTACAGGGCTACAGAGGACATGCTGGTCCTCGCAAAAGCTTCTCAGGCCCACAAAGAACAAGTGTTCGCCCCCCAACCTGGCTGTAGGTTGCCAACCTACAAGGCTACAGAGGACATGCTGGTCCTCGCAAAAGCTTTTCAGGCCCACAAAGAACAGGTGTTAGCCCCCTAACCTGGCTGTAGCTTGCCAACCTACAGGGCTACAGAGGACATGCTGCTCCTCTTAAAGGCTTTCCAGACCCACAAAGAACAAGTGTTAGCTTCCTAACCTGGCTGTAGGTTGCCAACCTACAGGGCTACAGAGGACATGCTGGTCCTGGCAAAAGCTTTTGAGGCCCACAAAGAACAAGTGCTAGCCCCCTAACCTAGCTGTAGGTTGCCAACCTACAGGACTACAGAGGACATGCTGGCCAAGACCACAAAGAACAAGTGCTAGCCCCCTAACCAGGTTGGCCGACAGGAGGCTTTCCAGAACCACAAAGAACAAGTGTTAGACCCCTAACCCGGGGTGGCCGACAGGGCTACAGAGGACATAATGATTCTCTTAAAGGCTTTTCAGGCCCACAAAGAACAAGCGTTAGATCCCTAACCCAGCTGCAGGTTACGGACTGTACGTACTAAGGCGCAACAAACATTCTCTTCAATGGCTTTCGAGGCTGATTGCCAACCTACAGTTTACAGGGCTACCATGCAGCTACTCAGAGCCCAGCCGTTCAGGCCTTGTGTAGGGGTATGCCGTGGAGGTCTGTGAGATGGTTGCCATGCCCGACCTGCCAGTGGTACTGCGTAAAACAAACGAGATGTCCATTATTCAGCCGGTGGGAAATCCCTACAAGTGAGATCAAAAATCCCCAAAACATCAATCACACCGAATCGTCACTGAATAAGAGCTTGCGACTTGAGGGCACAATAAGGTCCTTGCAGCCTCAAAACCTAGACAACACAGGCCATCTTGAAAATTCCACGATTGTAGTCTGCTTGACATTCATCATGCCTGCTTCAACTTCTCTTCCACTTCCCTTCACCCAAGAAGATGACTACTTCCTCTGGTTTCAAATCAATCAAGCCCTTTCTTTCACATGCCAAAACTGGAGAAATTGATGTGTTGGGGGGTCCTTCCAGTCCCAGTCCTGCCTCTCGCCTCTACTAGGGGTGGTCGCAGGCCTTTGGCGAATGGTTCGATGGATTGGTTTTGCCATATTTTTGTTGGACCAAAAGTTCACCGAAAAAAACTGGAATGGGGACATGATACGACAAAGGAAGTGATTTCGCTATCAAAATAAGGTTTGACCGCAAAATTGATATACTGACCCAAATGCGCGTGTAAGTAAAAATGTGAGCACTAAAATCGTGAGCACTAAAATCGTGAATGTCAACCAGCGGAAGTGAGATTTGGGATTTGGCAAACAAAAAGCAGCATCGATTTAAACCGACTATAGAAGGAAACTTTCACACCAAACGAGGAGACACTTGACCAACAGTAGTAATCAGTAGTACTTGGGATCCAAACACGCAAACATCTTGAATCATCTTGATAAATTTGATAAATAGATGTATATATATATATATAAATAGAACATTGATGACCATTGACTCGCGACTTCATCGACAAACGATTCAACCAGTGAAACTGCCTCCAACTCCAAACAGAAACACCTGGCACGTTACAGCACCCGCCCCTGTTGGGAATACACGTACAAACCCAGGCGGTGCTGGGAAACTGACAGAAGGCCTCCCTCTGTTGACCTGTCAGAAACCAGATCTCTTCAAAATCACCGGAATCTTAGAATCTTGCCTGAAAATTCGACTATGACTCAATGACAGTCTTCAACTTTGCTACCGAAGCTCAGAATCTGAGGACACCTGCCCTGCTCGGCCAGACAGGCCTTAACTCAGCTGAATCAAACAGAGAAACACCCTTTGACCTGCGTCAAAACCCAAGATCTGCAAACCGACAGAGGGCTGGAGGTCAAAACTCCGGCACCCTGATAAACATCCCCTGAATAGAAAGGACTCTTTGATGTTCACCCTTCACCCTGCAATTGTTCTGGTATTGACTTTGCACCAGAAAACCAAGCATGTTGCTCAGCATCACCGCAAAATCAGCGAATGTGAAAAACCGAATTACAAACCAGGGGTGGAATGGTAGTTAAAAAAAAACTCCCCCAAATGGTAGGTGTATTGTCGGATTTACCACATTGTACGTCTTATTGATCATATCGCGGCGACCCATACCCAGCCACGCCCAGCCATCCTTTCAGACGTATGACCCGCCATCTGAGCAGCTCGGCGTGTGTCCCATGTCTTCAACTTGGCTGAAGGTTGGAGCTTTGCCAAACGCAAAGTGCTGTACCTGCCCGATGGCAACGTCTATGTACAAACAGTACACATATTATACATATATTCGCGTGATCAAGAAATAAACAGGAAAATTGATCTCAATCCTCTTCTATGGTCAATCAGAAGTGATGAGGTAAACCCAAAAGTCATTCCTAAGTGTGCTTCTTGGGTATACTCTAGTACTAGGGGGATGTAAAATGGGTCTCAAATGCTTACTGGGATGATGTACAGCAGTAACCCTCAGGCCGCAGGGCTCACTCCGCACTTGGCTGTAGCTGTGGGAGCCTCGGCATGGATATCTTAAAGCATCGGATTCTTTCTCAGCATTTTTTTTTAATCATAAAAAATTGCAATTTTACAACCAACCCGGAGGATTTCTCCTAAGTGGCCGTTTATCAAACCTTGTAGATTTTTCAACACGTCAAATGCCCAACATCTGTGGGTGGATCAAAAGTATTTTAATCTGCTGCAGCTGTGTCCCACACTTCACCACCCGTGCAGAGCTGGTCGTTCCTCCTGCAGAGAGGAGTTCTGGTTTGCAATTTTTTGTAGGAATTTCAAAAACAATTTTTGGGGACATCCTAGGAGAATACCAATCAAAACACGATTTTTGGGGTAGCTAAGGTAGCTAATCAACCAAATTTTGGTAATCCAGGGGTGACATCAAACCCAACAAACCCGACTTTGGGGCGCCTGTGATCGTCTCTGGGCCGCCTGGACGGTGGCCATGGAAACGTTGGCCATGCCATTGTGTTCCCAAATCGGGATGGAGATGCATTTTTTCAACCAACCAATGAACCAACCAATGTCTTCACAGCCCGCACCTGTCGATCCCACCTGAGACATTGGAGATCGCAGATGGACAACGGCGAAAAATCAACCAACTATCCCTCTTGGTTTGCTCTGCTGCCCAGACTATGAAAAAAAAAACGCGTTGCTATCAACAAGTGTCCAGCGCCACAGTTTGGAGACGAGTTGAAAAAAATGCCCAACATGGGTCGCACCTTTGGGGCTGGCATCGGGCCTTCACCTAAAAGCGATGAGTCGGTGTTGGCAAAAAAAACCACATCAATCGAAATGTTCCAAAAAATGGTGGATTTACTGTTAGGATTTATCCCAGTACAGTTACAGTATGTGTCTACTTAAATCATGTTTGTTGGGCCCGAATGTGTAACAGAATGGGCCATCTTTAGCCCCAACGGCTTGATTTGGCAACTATCAGAAAACATCACGCCGACGGTACGTGCTAAGTTCTTGGCCCACAAAATAAGGCAACCCTCCTCACCCACCGTTTGAGAGACAACTTTACAGAATATTGGATAGCATTGCCCACCCAGCCATCACCCATATCAATTTGTTTTCCCAATCGGTTTGACTGCTCACTGTCAATTGGTTGCCAGGCAATGTTGAAGTCAATAAAACTGCAAGTTTTTTTTTTCACACTGGGGGTCTCGAACATCTGTGCTCCCCCTTTTAACATCTCGTGTCCCCCACAATCTCCACAAATTGCCAAATTTTCTGATTTTTTTCTGCCACCTCAACTGACCCCTGACGACTTCCAGTAGGTAAAACATGTGGCCGGAGACATAAGGAGAAATCACTTACATTGGTTTCTGTAGGAACCCTTGCAGACCAAGTCCTCGAAGAATTGTTTCCTTTCCAGCAAAAAATTATCAAACATCATGCGTTGACCAACCGTCCCAGAAGCAACCGCACGTATCATGGAAGAGCGGAAACCATCATTGTCCCGAAAATGCACACGTAAATCATGTTCATCTCCATTGTGCCACAAGTCCGTGGCCAGAGCAGTCGCAAACATTTCAAGTTCATATGTTATGGTCCCTTTCACTTGGGACCCCCTATTTGTTTCTCAACGAACCCGGCTGCACTAAAACCACGCATTTTTTTTTTCACCAAACACTGCATTCTCGCGCCGTGGGCGTGCAAACGCATAAATAAATCACAGTTCGAATATATATATATATATGTACGTATATATATATATGTAAATATGCATATACGCATATAGAAATATAGGTATATATGTATATATGTAAATATGTATATATGTATATATGTATAAATGTATATACGTATATACGAATATATGTATGTATGTATGTATGTATGTATATGTATATGTATATGTATATGTATATGTATATGTATATGTATATGTATATGTATATGTATATGTATATGTATGTATATGTATGTATATGTATGTATGTATGTATGTATGT
>Ga0126342_10002623_pt1 | contig 28389 bp, 25 predicted proteins | sample Cyp1metagenome_FD_92528 | JGI IMG/M metagenome (GOLD analysis project Ga0126342, IMG submission 92528) | Coral microbial communities from Lord Howe Island, Old Settlement Bay, Australia - Cyphastrea 1 metagenome | ecosystem: Host-associated > Invertebrates > Cnidaria > Coral ... | reverse complement strand
TATCTGTGCTGTATTTATAAGGGGATTTACAACTATACCCTCCTAACCCATATCAAGTAAATCACAACTTTGTAAGCGCTCAAAACGGACGAGATTTTTTTCATCCGTTTTGATGCCCAATTCTACATAACAATGCTTATGTCAAAATGCTAGTTTCGCTATGGCGAAACGCACATTTTCACATGTTTGATCATCAACACCTATCATCTATCGGAGAACCTAGGGCCCCATCCGTATACTTATTATCTGTATCTATTTATTTACTTATTCATTTATTTATATATATATATATGTATATAATTACATATGTACGGTAGAATTATGTACAAAACTTCCAGTTGATGAATGGCTACAAAAATGATTGCACTCTTCGGTCATCAAAGTGTGAAATTCTTTCGGCTTGCAGGGCCGATGGCCATACAACAAAGCGCACGGCACGGCCCCGCACGGCTCACTCGTTAGGCTCATCTTGAACGGTGGGTGGACCCCAATAGACCTGTAGCATGGAAGAAAAGTTGCTGGGTACAGCAGAAACCAGCAGCAACCTTGCGAAGAATCCTCTGGTGTGTCTGAAAATGGGGTATACCCCATATTATTGCCATGAGAATTCCCTTGGAATTTAGGCGTAGCCCATTTTCAGACAAAGCCTTACATGCGAAGGACAGGATGAAAAGATATGAAAAGTTCAGGACCTTTTCACCTTCAAGGCTGAACTCAAGTTTTTCTGCCTTTCCCGCTGTTGGTTCCAAGAAGCTGCAGCCCAGCCTTGTAACTCAAGGTGTGAGGATAGTTGAAGCGACGATGATTGATGGAACGGGGCAAGGTTGCCCCGTCCTGCGAGTGGGCTTAGGATCATGAGATACACCAGGTGATCAGGTGGCAGCCCTGCTACCAGGTATGATTTTCAGGTAAGATTTTTCAACATCCCTAGGGTTTACCATGCTTTACCAATGATCTTGACGGTATAAAACAAATATCACAAATGGTTTCTGAAACCCACAGGATTGTTTGTTGTATGACGTTGCCTTTGCCGTTTTCATGGAAGAAATGCACAATTCTGCAGGAATATGTGTTAGGGAATCTCATCCCACCCATCCAATGGTTTCACAAACCTCATCTATTCATCCTATATCAAATACATGTTCTCAAAACGCATGACCTAAATTGGGGTATATCACATCTGTTCATAGTTCCCCATAAATCGCCATTGTAAGATACATCGAGAAAATGCTAAAGATTGCTGCGAGTGGGTTCTCCCCCATTTGTTTCAAACCACAAAAAACATCGAACCACCCACACTTCGTTCCTGCAACTCCGTCAGAGGAGTCAGGAAGCCCCGGCGATCCGTGTTCTCACTGGGGTAGTCGTGCGTGAGCCTGCAGCGAAAAGATCAAGGCAGAAGAGGTGAAGTTTATTGCGAAACTTTACTTCGAGTGATCCCCACTTTGACAGATTATTCCGACATAGTTTTTGACATATCATCTGGATGTATATGTGGCATATATTTTTGACATTCTATCTGCCATTCTTTCTGGCATTTACTCTGACATTCTATTTGGCATTCTATCTGGCATACCGGCATCTGTTCTGACATTCTTTCTGGCATTCTTTCTGGCAGGTATTCTGACATTCTTTCTGTCATGTGTTCAGGTGGGTGCCCGAGCTGGAGCTCGCAGGTTCGGACTGCCGTGGAGCCATGATCTGGAGCGAGATTACTCCACTTGAGCTGGCAATGGCTGTGACATCCGGGTTCCCGTGGTGCCCACAGCGATGACAAGGGCAGAAGGAGCTCGAGGAGTGAAGGATGAATGGACGGAAGGAGTGAGTGCGTCACACCTTTGTGAAAATCTAGAGACCCTCACCTGGCAGCTTGGGAATCAATTACTAGAATCCATCTCTTTGCGAGATGCTTTACAAGGGGAAATGTGTCAGAAACTGGTGGGTTTTTATATGTGAAATTTTCGAAGTTTCCTGAAACAATCTCACTTCAAGCAAGTCTGTGAGGGGTGTATCACTGAGCGCCAAGAAAACGACTGGATCGAAATGGAAAGATGAACAGGCGAGGAGGTTGAGCAACAACCGGAGAGCAGCAAAGCAATGAAGTTGTCCATATGACCAGCAAAATGCTGCTGCTTAGCAGCAAAATGGCTCAATTTCCAAATCAACAAAGCGGTCAAGAAACTCCATGGAAAACACGCGTCTCCATTATATTGATTATTCGATATTTCGTGACAGAGAAGATCACAAAATTTCAGAAGGGCTTTCCGAATTCCTAGCACTACCCCCAGTCATCATCCAGTCATCATTCATGTCCAAGCCCCTGGCCCCGCTATCCGCAAGACTCGGTAGTGGGTGTAGCGGCCCAGGTCCTGTCGCATTTTTTACCTCCAGCCTAAACCTGGATCAAATGGTGATTTAATGGTGATTTAGTGGTGATTTTATGGTGATTTCATGGTGATTTAGTGGTGATTTTATGGTGATTTAATGGTGATTCAATGGGATTCAAATGGATTTAATGATGGATGATAATGGACGGTAATGCTTCAGAAACCATCCCATCCTTGCAATCATATGGTTCATAGACCCCATGCCAGACTGGGTCCCCAAAATGATTTGTCGGGCCAGTACTGAAGTTACATACTGTGGATGGAAGAAATCCTGCACCACATTAGATGGTTGAAACATGTTGAAACCCTATAAAGAATGGGATAAACCACCTATCAACTGGTGCAGTATTTCTTCCGTCGTCTGTATCTTACCTTGGGAGGATCGTGCCTTCTTCCGCCGGATGTTCTGCCGGCCATCTGCCATCAAGCCCCGCAGGTGTTTGCGGATGACGCGACTCATGTGGAAGGGCGTCTCCTAGGAAGCTCCGGTCCCAGGAACTTGTAGCAGAGCTGGGGATCTTCTGGGAACATGCAAAATTCATGGGATAATACCGCAACATGACTGGACCCATACCCGCATGATAGCTGAACTGGGTGAGAACTGTGGCAAATTGTGGGATTCCTGGACAACTATCATCAGTGTGAAAAGTCACTTTACCAACACAGGTCTGGTGGATTCTGACCAAAAATGTTGCGGCTTCTGCAAATCGAAATCAGTGGACTCCCTGGGTGAATATACATCCCACCGCTGAGGGATTCTTATCATGTTCATACATAAACCACAAATAATCCTCGATCAGTAGAAACTCACCCACCCCGAAATCAAATGAATTGAATAGATCATAATAGATCCTCTGCTAAAGCAGGGTTTCTGTATGGATGTTTGTTGTTGAAGGAAGCTGGATGGGGAACAAAGCGGCCTGGAGCGCGCCCTTCTTCCCAGGCCCTGGCGTGTCCTATAGGCGACCCCAGCTAAAAAGATGAGCGAATGAGCGTGTCGTCAAAAATGTTCATCAGAGATCTACCGAGATCTAAGATGAAATCTTTCAAGAATCAACTCAATCATACTAAATCCAATGGTCTTCTGGGATGTTGTGGCTATCTCCCTCTGTCCCTTGAGTATCACCTTCCAACCTTGCCGCGACCGAGCCACAGGTTCCATGATGTTGTCGAAGATGCGATCCGTGCGAGCACCGGCGCAGGCGGCCTGGTCAATTTGTTGGAGAAAATTGAGAAAAAAACACATTGATATGAGATTAACATGGATATAAATTGGATAGATTGTGAATGATTATGATAGATTTGGATCATTGATCCCTAGTTCTGCTGCGAAATTGTGAAAGTCTCAGCCATCAGAGCCTGAACCACATGCACTGGCACGCAACAAATCAGAGCACAGACTCAGTTTCCATTCCACGTTCAATCTCACTTCTTCCCTTATCTTCTAAACCCCTTTGAATTGTGCCCAGTTTTTCTTTTAACACAACTTGACACTTTCTGGCCCTTCAAATTGACTCACAACTGCAGGGCCAGGCCCCCCAGGGGCCTCCAAAAAAACCGGACCCCCCCAAGGACACCTTCTGTTCCTCGGTACGATCTTCGCGTTTCGGTTTCTTTTTCCTTTTGCTCTTCTTGGCCCAACGGGCCTGCAGAGGCGCCTCAGCAGTGTGTCAAAATATGTTAAGTGTTGGTGGTCAGATCTGGAAAAACCATGGGATCAATATGGATCAATGGCTAGGGCTGAAGTCGGAAAATCCTTCAACGACCCTGAGGCCGCCAACTGCCAAGCCCAACACCTCACCTCATTCCGTCGCGATGCGACAGGGATCGGACTTGGTCTTCGTCCAACAGGGATCATTTACAGTACCTTTCTCAATGTATTGAAACTTACTGGTGCTTAGCAGGGAATGAGGGAATGATCCATAATCACTATTAATCATCCCATTCCCCCAGTCCCATCCATTCCCTGCGTTTAGCAGCAGTAAGGAAAACACCAAGCCCTTGTGGCTTTGTCCATTGATTTTGTGGCCTGGTTTTGCAGGTTTAGTCCAGTATGTCCAGTATCCTGAGGGCTTGCCCAAAGATTGCGTGCCCAAAAATCCCCATGGTTTGGAAAATGATGTTCCCCGTTAAAATTGACACTGGTGTCAGTGTCCTGGGCTCCTTTGCCAAGTCATGTCAATGCTGGGGGTACATCCCCCGACAACCAATGACTTGGAACCGTACAAGAAGCTGCATGAGCAGGCAGGCCCCAAGGGGACGAACGAAGGGCAGCCAGCATGGCTTCAATGGTGTGGTGACACGGAGTTTTCCCTGCTTTCAGACTTTCAGATCTGTCAAATAACTTACTGAGATTCAAAAAATCTGGGAGAACAAGTGCGGGGTGGTTGGGCTATGCTGATGATTTTACATGTCAGGAGAGTTAGGCCGTAAGACTTGCAGACTTTTGCCACTACTTTATCTGGTGACGCATCAGCTCAAGAAGCAGAGTGCCGCCAAGATTTTGAGGCCAGATATCACCATGTCTGGATGCTATACCATCAATCCTAAAGCCGCTTGAAAGTGATTTAACGCCATGTCTTGTTGTTCACCGATGTGGATAACCACATCATCGCAGGGCTTGACAACCACTGCTCTAAACTTTGAAATCCTGTGATTGCTGTGAAAGGAATATCCCAACCGTTGCTTAGTTTTATACCCCTTACATCCCATTATAATCCCAGTATGTCCCCAGGAATACCAACAGTGAAGATAATATAAAGATCATCTGCAGTCCTGAGATTAATGCAGCTCCCTGTGCAGATGCTGCTATGCTCCAACAAAATACACATCGTGGTCCAGTGGTTCCCATGTGTATCATAGATGTGCATATTCATAAATATATATATACAGTATATATGCAGAATATCCCACAACTCTCTCCACATTCTTTTCTTGCGGCTCAGCCGGCCAAGCAGTTTGATGCATCGCCACAAGACTTTCCTGCGCGACTTCGCGACCTACCTGTGGACTCTTCCCATACCTTGGTAATGGACTTTTGTCTCAGCACCTGGAAAACATGGAATCTGCATGTCTCATGAGGGTATTAAAAAAAAAAAAAATCTGAGTGGAACACTGGTTGGAGACACAACTTCAGCACATTTTTAAGATATCTGGGGGTATCACTGACCGCAAAATCGATATATATGGCTTTCCCCTTTTTCAGTACACAGATCACCACTGATCACTTGGGTGGAGTTTCATGGGTCTCCAAGTTAGGAGCACTGGATGCCCCAAAAGGGGCGGGAGGATCGCCCTTCCCACAGTGTCCTTTCCAACAAAACACCAGGGATTCTCGTAGCATCAACAACGGTCATTTCCCCACCAACAATGGGGACTTACTCAACTTCCATTAACTTCCAAAGTCTCAATTGTTTGTTGATGGTCCACAAGATTTCTTCAGACACTGTAAGATGAGTTCAATGAATTTAAAAACAAGAACAACTGTGCGCGCAAGAGAACGGTGCAGCGCAAAGATGCTTCAATCTGCCCAGGTTCATGGAACAGTTCTGATGGCTGGACTGCTGCTCTGTTTGAACGGTGCCTGTGAGTTGCGTAGCTCAGAAGTTGCACCTTCCTAGTAAAGTGACTGGACTACGTCTACAAATTCTACAAAGCGCCACTTGCTCTCCCGAAAAAAAAAAAAAAAACATTTTTTGAAAACGCCACAATTCGGCCATGATTCGGGCAAGACACATCCACTTGACCAGCCATCTTTCCTGAAGCCAGCTATCTTCACAAAGCCCAGCCGTGAGAACTGCTGGTCCAAAAACTTCCTCAGGGCCTATGGTCACCTCGCAGGCCAGGAAGGAACACCCAAAAGATATCTGATTGGAGTGCGAGCTTGGCCCATTGACCAATTGATGTTCAGCCTAAGACTCAAGATGATTCAAGACTGGATCAACTCACAAGATCATTTGTTCATCGAAATGACCAATCCCACTGAACTTCCGCAAAAAAAAAACATGACCCCAGGCGATTCGCAGAATGCAACGCCTGAGTACAAGAAGAAGCCAAAGAGCCCATCGTCAGGAAGGGCTCCAGCCTGTGGTGCTGAAGCCTTTCTGATCTGACTGGTTTTAGCCCAAAAGATTGGTCTGTCTGAAAATGGGGAAGTTGCCCCAACAAAAATATGTTCATGTGGGTCCTCTGTTCTCGAACAAAAACCTCTGCATTCTCTGATTCTCTGATGCAGATCAGATGCATATAGGCATACCTCGACTCTGACATGACTGAGTTAAACCTGCCTTGAACTGATGGTACTGAAAGGATTTGCGATCTCAAACCGTTGCTTGGAAGAGACTTTCCAACTGCTGATTCTGAAGATGCTCGACTTCCTATGCATAGTTGGCGCATTTTGGGCGAACTCCAAGGTCATCATACTTCACCAGCTTTGTGCATACAAATCATCTTTGTCACCAGTTGGAGCACTGCAGTGAACTCAATCACAGAGCCTAAATTCCTAGGATTGTAAAGTAATGACGAATATAGATCAAGAGTGAAGTGCTAAATATATTCATCTTACTATTAACGCTTACTTCTTGAGTTTTCCATGTTTCCTGTTGCCCTTGTTCGTCGCAGCCTGCTTCAGACTGTCAGAAAGCTCACCCGTCTCCTGTAGGGGAACCAATCCTGGCACAGATTGGGTGTCCTGCTGTCCTGGGGAAGTGGTGGGAAATTGGGATGAAAATATTGGAATATGACAGTGATCATATTGGAATCTTGGAAGAACCTGGGGAAATGTGGATGAAGACAGTGATCAATATTTGAATATATATATATTCCATAATGATGTTCCAGATGATATTTCCTATGGAATAATCTGAATAATACAGAAAATTGGATGAATCATCTCCAAACATCTACCATCTGGTTATTTAACATAGCCATGGAAAATGGCCCATTTATAGATGGTTTTCCCATTAAACATGGTGATTTCCATGGCTATGTGAGTCATAACCAGAGGGTAATCTATTCAGATGATAGAATCAGAGCTCTCACCTTTGGAGGAACTTAGAGTCATTGAGCCAAGCCCCGCCAGGATTGGGCCTGGATCCCCTTCCATGAGTCCTCCGACCTGGGAAGCTGCCATTAGGGGCTACCATGGGGATGGTGACCACCCATAAAGATATACACCATATCAGTGATGGTGATGATGGTGATGGTGATGATGGTGATGAGCCCATCAAGATCATATATCATCATATCACTATCTTAAAAATGATGACTTGGGGATGGTTTTTCAGCTTTATTCCTGGGGTTTACTAACATTAAATTCTTCTTTTCCCCCTGTTTTGGCAGCCACTCCTCCCAGCCAAGCCCCGGACGCTACGACCACCAATGAAGACATGAGGCATGCTGGTGCGCCCGTAGAGGTTTCCCAACCTCTACGGCCACGGATGAAATCTTCGTTGATCGAGGTTTCTTGGTTCCACATTTGTGGCTCAATTTCTGGTGTTTGGGTCAAATCATGTCAAATCCAATTCTGTTGCTAATTCTCAGGCGTGTTAAAATCCTCTGGTTTTCGCTATCAAAATCCTCCAAGAACCCAGTTTTGCTGGTGAATCAATGGATTGAATGCAATTCTCACAGAATGTTTGTCATCACATCATGTTTTTTTCCTTCAAATCTTCCCCTGAACCAATTTCCAGAACCCCCCTGTTGGCCCCAATTCTTTTGTGTGTGTGTGTGCGTGTTGGCTCTCCAAAAAAAATGCTTAGTAAATATCCTCATTATGCTTGGTAAATAAAATTCTTGCTGGCTAAATCCCTGGTGCTTGCTGGCTGAATATCCTCGCAAATTGGTTGTGTCAATCCCCCATTTGTAATGGCAAACCCAAGTCATTTTTTGGGTGATATCACCATAAACTGTTTACTTCTAGACCCCATTTGTTCAGTAAATCTCCCGTCCTATCCCTATTATTACTGGTGAAAATCTACCCATATACCATGTCTATTGGTGAAAACTCTCCCCAAATCCATTATTCATCGGTTAATTGGTTAATCCATCGATGTTTAATGGTTACATTAAAATGATTCAACTGTCAACAAAAAAACATCCCCATCAATTGGAAATAATATCATGTATCCCAGTTAGACTGTCAATTTTCAAGACCAATAGAATGATTAGGGAGACAGCTCACTCGACAGTCTCATCCCCAAATCATTGAAAAAAATGATGAATTTGAATTGATGTCCCATACATAAAATATTATAAAATAGTCATGATTTTGGACAATCTTACTATAATAATAATATAATAATAATAATAAGATAATGTATAAGTAAATCTCCCCATCCCCATCACCTCGGGTCTCCGCACTCCGCGCGCTTCGCTGCCTGCTGTGGGGAGGCCAGGAACCATTCGGCGCCCAGCGACACCTGAATTTGCAGGGGAAAATGGTAAATGTTAGCAGAAAAGATCATTTTAGGTAGCCAAATCTCCCACTTCAGCAAGTGTTGATGCTGTTTTGTCTAGAGTCTAGAAGATATTGTGGAATTTGAGTCATTTATGGATGTTTATATATAGTTTGGCAATAAAAGATAATAAAAGTAGATCCAAGAAGAGGTTTTATAAACATATAAAGAGAAGGGATTTTACCCAACAGAGGATAATGTTTACCTACAAAAGTTGTGAACTTACCCTAAACATGTAGTTTCACCAGACAAAGCTGCTCGATCCCAGCAGGTAAAAAGCATGGATTTCACCAGCGACCATGAGGCGTTTATGGGCAAATTGAACAAATAAGAATTAAAATTTTGACAAAGAGATAAAGTATCGAAGCGGGATCAAACATGATCAAAGAGTGTTTGTTGCTTCAATGGCCCTAAATTCACATGCTCATTCAATGTTTGCTGACTTCACCATCACCAGAATCTCCTCCTCATCCTCCTCCCATCCCCCTAAAAAAATAAAGATGCCTTTTTGTGACTCCACCAGGGTCGGCCTCTCTGTAGTCCGCCCCCATGGCGTCGAGAACCTTCTTGGCCTGTAGCTCTAGCTGGAAAGCTCTGTATACTTTCACTGTGAAAAATGTGAAAACCAACCAACAATCAATAAGAAAATCTGAAAAAATAGAGCCCCCACTTACAGTTTGATCACAAATTGTTCCCCAAAATCTGGCCGCAAACTCTCTGCAAAAAAGAACTCCACCAATTCCATGTTCAACGCCTCGCTGGAGAAGGGTGACCAGTCGTAGGTGTAGATCACCACAGGTGCCTGGCGACGGGGCGGGGCCAGTTGGGGAACCCAGCTCAGGGTAGAAGCAACTTCTTAAGTTTAATCATGTTTAATCATGTTTAATCTAACTGAAACCTTGAATCTCATAACCCAAGTGCTATAAGTATGACATCATCGTTTGAACGTGGTGATGGTGATGCAAAATAAATCCTGACGTCATGGGAAATATTCATCCCTGCCAATGAGCCAGAACATGCCAGCCGCACCGACTTGATCTCCTCCTCGATCTCTTTTCTCACCTCCCACTTGTCATATCGGCCCGCTTGAACGGAAGCCTGGCAGCTAGCAGCACTGCAGCCTGCTTTGTGGAGATCGAATTGTTCACCACCGAAATCTGTGGAATCGGATGGCACCTGCACCTGGAAGAATGGCCGCAGAGCGCCCATGGCAAAGCTGGCAACCTTCAAGGGAATGTACCTCGATCCCAGCACGGACGGTCGTGATGCGATGCTCATGCTGCAAACAAAGACCAACACTGAATAGTATCCTAAGAGACTGGAGATGTTAATGATATTGTCCGAACTATTATCCTAAAGCCTAAGACTATATCACCAGTATTGAAGATAAAGCCCCAAGGATTTGTTTCTAAGATTTGTTTGGTGAAAGGATTAAAGCATAAACTCCCAGGGGTGCAGATTGTACCTTGCAGAAACCATACACAAAAAATTGTGGATGATATGTCCAACAGGAACCCGAAGTCGCAGTTTCCCCTGCTCATGGATAGAAAGGACTGTGGGTCCCAAGTGGTTTCAAAACTTTGACATTTTGCCCTTGGAAGTGGGAGTTTCTTCCATGGTAGATGGGAAAACTTTACGGACTTTACTGGAAATCATGTGTTTTATCAATCAATAGAGGGGGCTTCCGGCAACATTCTATCGGTGAAACAAAGAAACATTGACAGGCTGAGCTAACGACTGTGTTGCATCAATCTCTGTCCTGCTTGGGCCAGCGCCAAAGAGCCATGGCCGTACGGGGACTTGGGAAGATGCAACGGACTACTGTAGAATCAGCTGAAAACAGCACGAATACCATCCCTCCATCCACAACCGGACCTCCACAACAAGTTTAAATCCTAGATTCCTAGATCAAAGTGCGGATTTAGGGATTCAAAATTCACACCTCCCATAGATTCTTGGCAGGTCGACCATTTGACGTTCCTCCTTGTCACTGGAGATGTGGAGGGAGTGCTAAAATTCCTTGGCAACGGCAACGTGGAAGCCGACCATGACAGGGTCGCAGGCCAACATGGCCAACGGGGTGCGGGTGACATTCGTCATGGGACCGTTTCTGGTAAGAATGACCAGTTCTGTGGTTCCAAACGGGCCTGAAAATTGAACTCAGACCTGACTAGAGCACCTTGTTCTGCAAAGAGTTGATTCTTTCTCTCTGCTTAACAGAAATGCAAAGAATTGCCATCTCAGTTCTCCTGCGCCTTGCAGACTGTATTACACTGTATGGGCTTCCAGTTATTTCCAAGCAAAAATGGTAAACTAATGTAAACTACCTGTCTGGAATCTGATGCAACAGCTTCCATCTAAGGGGCTGTCCAGACGACTGGGCACCGGACACAAAGCCGAGTCCCAGCGCTAAAGGCAGCACCAGAGCTGTGGCTGCCTGAGATCAGTAGCATGGTCGTCATCATTGGTCCCATCAGGCGGACAGAAAAAAAAAGAGAAAACACCATCCAACTGGTGATGAAGATGCTGTGGTTTTGTGATTTTGGGGACCCCAAATCACAAACTACAACGATGATGTCATGTGGTTTTTTTGAAACAATGCCATTTTTACCACCCATTTGGGAATGGTATAAATATGCATATTTATACATATTTATACCAGCTATTTGTGGTGATTTGATGTGATTTGGGGGATATGTTGCCAAGTTCCCCCACGCGGAGCCCAGGTCGGCGCCGGCTGGAACCGCTCATGACCTGCCCCGATCCCAGAGATTTCGGGGGAGGGACAAGAAATGTTCAAAGAAACACCTTGAAACTGGAAAATGATTCACAAGAATGACTTCATCCAATGGAAATGGGACATTACAGATGTGTCCGAAACAGGCAAAAATAAGGGTAATTTGGAGTTCCATTCCATACTAGTTCGACTCTTTGTCTTTTTTGGAGACCCCACAAAAAAGCTGACAAATCATGCTGGCGGATTGGCTTAACACCTGCTTCCACCCCTAGAAGTGGGTCTACAGTTGGCTATTGTCGGATTCTGCGGGCCATTCTGTGGCCAAATCCTACATCTCAACCCTCCAGCCATCCGGATAAAAATGTACACCTTCCAGGCAGACTCTTCTCACTGTGAGATGTATCAAAACTTAACCAACAACCACCAAAACCATGGGAAATCAGCAAGAAAAAGGGTTATGTAGCCAAGAAGAATTGGGTTATACTTGCAATCAACAAAATAGGGATGCAATGAACAATCATCGGGATATGGGTGCGTCCAAAGAATTGGGGTGCAAGTAGCCCCAGATCAGCATGGTATTCCATGCTAAATAGACCATAAACAGGTGGTTTTTGTGACTTCACAATGTTGCGTCACTCCCAATTTGACCATAGTTGCCCATTGGTGGTCATAAATCTCCATGTTCCAAGAATGAAGTGCATGAAGTGGACAATTCCTATGGTGAAATCTTGGAATTGCATCGCTCGTGGTGCTCCCCAATGGGATACCTCCCGTGCCTCAGAGAACGCGAACCGGACACGCCGTGGACGCGGAGGGTTTCCGAGATCTAAGTCTGAGAGACAAAAGGGAGCAAGTGTTCATTGGAAAACAGCAGAAATATGCAGAAATTCCTGGTGTTTCCTGACAAGTCAAAAATCGATCATCAACAATAATATGCAAGACTTACAATGTAAGACCTTGATGCTGGCATGATATGGATCTCTGAAAATGGGCTCAGCCCCAAGTCAGCCCGGCTTTTTACACCGCAATTCCTCCGAAAAAATCCACCGCCGCTTCCACTTGTTACCATCCTTGGCAGCATGAGTTCAGAGGCGCAGTAGCTTTTTCAGTTCAGATCCTACCAAGAATGCCAAGATCTGGATGAAATCATATCCAAACACTGGCGTATCATCATTTCCCCTTTTATAATTGTCATATTTCGAAATACCCCATTTTCAGACACACCATGTAATGTGATCCCGACTTCCAGGCTCCTGAGGTCATCAAAGTGAGCACCGAGAGCAAGGGCAGAGCGGCCACTGCACAGTGCCGTGCTCCATTCCAGTGCTCGATTTTGTCCTGAGAACGCTGCGCGAAGCTCAAACAGTCACACTTCTTTCTTGCAAAAAAAAAGTTTGGCTCAACGTTCTACGAACACGTGTTTGGTCTTTTTTTCAGGATAATCATGCAAATTTGGGTAGAATTGGCGGGTGTATCTTCCGTGATGGTTGAAGGTTGAACCGCTCGAAACCCTCACATTTCAGGATAAAATCTCAACTTTTGACTCAGAACCCTGTCTGACCAACCGATCCTCGATGCGCTTCAAATCGCCGTTCAGGCCATTGAGCTTGGCGATTGCCGCCTCATCCAGGGTTGGGTCTCTTGGAATGGGGCAATCTTGGGTTTTTTTTCGCCCCCAAACTGCGCATGAAATCTGGATTGTTCCCAATTCCCCTTGTTTTTTGACACCATGTTGGCAGGAGATACTCGGCAGATCTTTGCTGAGTACCCATCTTTGGTGGTTCAACCCCAAGTTTTGCTGGTTAGACCCCAATTATCCCCAATTTCTGTTGAAACCCTGACATTCGCTGCTTGAAATCCACAAGTTTTGCGCCTGCAGCGCTGCATCATCGCCCGCAGATTTCGCCTCGTTCAAGTGGCGGAACTGTGGAGCCATATCTGACGTATCTTGGAGAATCATCTAAGGAAAATGGAGATTTGGGAGATTTTATGGGATATACCCTTTGGCTAGTAACATAACTATGTAAAATGGTCCATAAAAAATATATCATTCATGCTTATTTACCCAAAAAAATGATGATTTTCCATAGCTACGTTAAATTACCGCAGGGTAACATGTCCCAAACCAGATTCTCTCGGCCATTTGGGGATGATTTCCCCTACGTACCCCCATAGATTATGATGGGGTTTGGTCAATGGGCTCGCTGTAATTTACCCAGACATATGGTTGAATCAAAACAATAGTATGGGAACATATCACCAAACATTTTGAGGGGATAGGGATTGAATGAAGATATACAGTAGTGAGGATAGATACTTGATGATATTTGGATATACTATATACAACCAACAATATATATATATATATATATTATATACACATTATATTTTATAATGATCATGGGACAGTGAGGATAATGGAACATATCCCCAACCATTTTAAGGGTTATAACGGGATATAACGGGTATATATGAGGATGTATCACCGACATTTAAAAACAAGAATTTGATGTATCTGAAATTCGCCCAACATGAGATTTAATGAGGAAAATGATCAACCAGGATGACAGGACTATCCCAGATTTCTGGACCAACCCAGATTTCGTAGCGGACCGGACAGGTAGTGGAATTTTGTTTGCTTCTCAAAGAATAAAATACATCTGGTTCATTCACCTCTATGTTTTTATAAGGAGGCCGGACTGGATTCAAGCCTCCTATCTTCTCTGGTTCCTCCAGTGGAACAGCTAAAACGATGTAACAGATGTAACAGCCGATACCACTGCGTGAGCTGTGCACCTGCATGTCCTTCTTTTTCTTTTCCTCTGCCTGCCCGAGGACAAAATCAGATCGGTGAATCCAATGAATCCCCCCGTGGCTCCCGGCCTCCAACAAGTCTTCCATCTTATCTTCATCGCTGAGCTTGGACTTGGCATGATCCTGCACGTTGAGCTTGAGATGGCGGAGATTACCACATGTGGAAGCTGGATTCATGCCATCTTGTGCTGAAAAACACTCACTTTTTCCGCAGAATACATTTTCTTAACTGTTGCCATCCCAGGCACATTGGGAGCTCTACCTGCAGGACCAAGGAAAGGGTTGCATCAAAATCAAAGTAGTCACGTTGTTTTTGATTTTACAACCATCTTGAAAACCATCTTCAAGCCTAGCTAGACTGTTGAGCAAACCAATTCGGAGAGTTTCTGACAAAATTTGGCATAATATAGAATTATTTTGCTCCAATTCCCACATAGTCGTTCTCCCCGTGCACTTCTCCAGGCTCTACCAGAGTCAGGTCCAAGACGTCAACAGAGCTCACGAAATCGATCAAGGCATGACTCTGGTCGCAGCACTTTTGTCCAGTCTTCTTGGCTTCCAGGACTTGTTTCTTCTTTCCATAGCTCCCCTGATGGGGCCCCACCGATCCTGACCGTTTCGGAACTTGGATAACTTGGAGCTCGGACAGAGCTTGGGGAGCTCCTGCATGCCATGTGGATGCCGTAGACTTCACCGTGCAGCGGCTGCGCTTGAAGATATGAGCCATGGCTGGAGATAGACAGCGGTGAGATGTAGAAAGGTAACAAAGCGGAGAACCTTCCCAAGAGACCTGGCCCTCATGTGTTGCAACGGCTACTCAAGCAACACATGCTGAGATTCAGCAACGAACACTGGCTTCCAACTGGTTCAATGATTCAACCCATCCCAAGAATCGTAGCCATTAGGATCATCCCAACGAAGTGACGCCGCGCCTTCAGTCCCGGAGTCCTTGACATGAGGATATCCAAGTGGTACTGCCAGGGAAGCCATCAAATGATTTTCCAGGACCCGCAGATTGGCTGGTTTATCATGATCAGCGCCAGTGGTTTATCATGATCAGAATGTAATTTTTGAAATGTGCAATCTATTTCAGCATCGTGATGGCATGAAACCGTTTTTGATCCAAACACCTGACCCCCACCCTGTCTTTTAAGAGTCTAACCTGGCGTGCTGGAAAATCCTGCTTATAGACTATAGATAAATGATAGCTTACATTCTAATTTGAAATATTCTTGTTCGAGCCAGGCACATCTGATTGATGAAGGCATATCCAGTTCAGTTCCATTGTTTCTCTGCTTAAATCACCATTTGTGATTCTGAGGTCTTGAGGATTGAATATATTGAATCAGCATTTGAGATGATAATCACAATCTAAATCACGAAGTTCATGGATATGAATTTGATAAATTTTGATAAACCATTGGATATGAAGCATTGTGGATGAGCTTTAAACGTTTAAGGCTTCAACAACTTCAACGACTTCAACGACTTCAACGGCTTCCCGTCTCAGGGGTGAATCGGGACCCGCCTGGGCAGCGTTGTACTGCGGTCCAACTTGCTCTAAGACTCGTCGTGCCTGCGCACCCGCGACGATGAAAAAGATGGAGAAATAACGAGAAATCGATGGAGAAGCGAATGGATAAGCAAATGACAGCAACAAATTGGGTACATAGATACTTAGATAATCACAGATAATCACAGATAATCACAGATAATCACAGATAATCACAGATATATAACCACAGATATACAACCACAGATATATAATCACAGATATATAATCACAGATATATAATCACAGATAATCACAGATAATCATAGACGCTATAAATTTGACTATAAACCACCCATGGCCTGACCATCCCCCTTTTTCAATGCACAGCGTTCAAAACCCTCTGTCATTTCAGTATGCCGCTTCATCAATAGGGTTTCCTTTTTGATATACCATCTGGTTATTTAACATAGCCATAGAAAATCACCATTTTTAATAGGTAAACCATCTATTTCTATGGGCCATTTTCCATGGCTATGTTAAATAAAATGAAAAAAATCACGTGCCTCATCGGCTTTTCGCTTCAGATCGTCTCGACGTTTCTTGGCAATCGCCAGGGCGACGAGGTGATCCTGGCGCCGATCCAGGTGGATACCAGTGATCCGGGGTCAAATGGGGCAGAGGTGGCCATTTCTGCCATGAAAAAATGAAGATTTCGCCTCTGAATAATGATGAATAATGAATATATGGACATCTGAAAAATCTGAAAATGGATAGTACACTCCAAAATGCTGTACAGGTGTAGGAAACATGATGATGAACCAGGGGATTTTAGGATATAATTCTACCATATTACCAGACAATCCCGTTTGGGGTTTGTAAATGGGAACACGGTTCAATCTGAACAAGTGAACAAGTTTGGTATATGAACTGATTTCCGCACAATTTTGGGAATGTGCATCACTTACCCCTTTTTGGAATGTGGACCACAAATCATTTGGACAAGATAACTGAGAACTAGCTGCAACTCAGTCTGACCATGAAAATTGGCCAGTGTTGCAATTCTTCTGACAGGAAGCGGCTACTCCAAACCTTGTTCAACCCATCGCTCGCTGCTACCTTTTCTAATGTTCATCTTTGAAGAAATATTAGAAATATTCAGCAAAATGATCAAACATTCAAAATACCAAGCTACATGCATACATCTCCGAGAAACTTGAAAAACACTGCCATATCACCAACAAACTGCTTAGACTTGAATCCAGAGAAAGACTGCGGTGGCCCCAAAATTACAACAGCCCCGACTCGCCCAGGCCGCGGCCGACCTTCAAAGCCTTTTCAGCTCGCAGAGAATCGCCATGGGCCTTGTTGTACAAGTCCCCAGCATGTGCCACTTCCATCTCCTGTTTGTCCATCTCCTGGCCGATCATTTAAAAACAAACCAACCGGGAAGATGAAGAGAGGCCACTGGAATTTCATGGAATAGTTGCTTCCGTTGGTACTCAGCCACGCACACAGATAGAGCTCAGCGGCGCACACAGGCAAAAACTCTGCCACGCACACACATGAAACTCACCTACGCACACAGATTAGCCTCAGCCATACATAGAAAGCAAGCTCAGCCACGTAGAGGACCACCACATGTTTAGAGTTTAGTGTGTTCAACATAGTTGTCAAGCAGGTTCGACGCCGTGAGGGTTTTTCGTGTTCGACCACGCAAACAGAGGTGACACCTTTAGGGTTTATTGTGTTCAACCAAGCAAGCAGGGACAACGCCTTTAGGGTTTATTGCGCTCAATCAAGTTAGCAAATTGCAAGAGAAGATCCTCCCCAGTTAGCATCTACTATGCGTGCGCCCACCAGCGAATATTTTTTATCCGTGCAAAAGGGGAAACTATAGCGTAACGCAGCAGTATGATAATATGTGTGCATGTGCAATATAAGATCTCATACCTTAGCATCAAGTATGTCTCCAAGTGCAAGAGAAAATCCTCTACCGCTTGCATGGAGGCTGCTCGCACATGCAAAAGAAGCGCGTAGCATGCATTTGGAAGTTGATCTCATACCCTAACAAATTGCCTACATGTCGTCATCCAACATGTAGTCGCCACATATGTCTTCCCGCGTGTATGGCTGAGTAACATTTCGAGTGTACGGCTGACACACCAACCCATTGGTATTGGTGCCTCAATATCCTGGAAGTCTGATGTTATTGTTGGAATCCTCACTCTGGATCCACAGGTCTCAATACAATACAACCGGTAGCCCAAAAAAAAGTGGTTTGCCGCTAGACTAGTGCCACTTCAGCCCGGGGTATGTTCACTCCCAAGCTGAGCTGTTCGGTCACTCAGGGTTTCCATCATAGAATATCAGGATCATGACAAAGATCTGCATCATCTTCTTTTCGATCACTTGGAAGTACTAGATGATAGACACTTCAAAAGTGAGAATATTGTGCATTTAATCATAGTACCTGCATAGTATCTCTAACCTCCCACAGCTGGAACTCCCAAAATTCCATCCCTCAACGGTGAACGTGGAGGTGATCAGAATTGATCAGACCTCGTTGTTCTTGGCCAGGTTCGCAGAGGTATGAGCCACCACATCCGCCTGGAGGATTCAAAGCCCATGGTTTTTGTTCCCAAAAGGAGGATTCCAAGCATCCAAAATGGGACTTACCCTCTGGTAAACTAACATAGCTATTGAAAATGGCCATAGAAATAGTGGATTTACCCATTAAAAATGGTGATTTGCCATAGCTATGTTAGTTCACCAGAGGGTAAATGGGACTTAATCATCCAAAAGCATGATTGCAACAAAAATTAACGGGGATATCGCTGGAAAAGAGCGTTTTGATCAAAATCATTGAAACCTGTGGTTTTCAAAGGCCCAAATTGGCGAATGATTTTGAGCCGTACCCAACTAGAGACCGCCAAAAATGGTGGATGTTCTGGTGGAATCCTGTGATCACATAATAAAAAAGGGATAAAAAGGGATCGTCTTGATGTTCTTCAAATGTTTGAGATCTCAATCCCTTGGCGTTCAGCAAATCATCCATTGGACCCAGCACCTGGCCATGCATCATCCGTGTCAGGTTGTCATGCTGGTCATTGAGCACCTTCAACTTTGGGTCCTGCGGAATGCGAAGTCACAAGCTTGACCCTGATAACCTGAGAATCATGATATATCATGCTACATCATGATTCTCAGGCATCAGAATACATAGAATCAGATTGATCGTGATCGCAAAAAACATGGGAGGTTTAGATCATCAAATCATCTGCAGCCATTTCTCAATCTGATCATGATCAATTTGATAATCACAAATCGCTTGTGGTAACATGTCTTCCCTTCGAATTGATCACTGATTCGGACAACCCCCAACCCCCCAACTCTGGTCCGTGCCCTTCACGGTCACGGAGCCAGATCTATTTCTAAGCGCCACCGTGTGGTTCTCCGATTGCACCTCGGGTGGCTCGAATGCCAAGAGAGATGTGGAAAATATGGGAAAATCTTCGAAACCATAGGGAAAATGAAGGAAAATGATTTATACATGCTGGATTTTCTGGATCTTGATTCTACTGAAGGGAAAATGGAAATCGAGTTCTTTCAAATGGATTTCCCTTTTCTATCCGTTTGACCAGTAGAGATGGAGACCCTGCTGGATCTACTGGGTCTGAAAATTTGGAACGCCCAAATCCCATGGTGTACAACTCAATGTCCAATCTCAAAATGGCCATAAATTGCGGTATTTCATGGTATTTCCCATTTTGAGACATATACTGGCTGGGGTTTCTGTATGGAGATTTCTTAGCCATAACAATTCTCTAGGCAGTTTCAGCCCAAAAGAAACATGACTTATCTGGGATACCCTAGCCAAGGAAGCCCTGACGAAGGCCTGGCGGGCGATTGGGATAATCATATGGTATCCCCGGAAATTGCTGGTATAGCATAAATTATGCCAATATGTTTGTGGGAATCTGCTGATGATGATGATGATGATGGTGATGAGGAGGAGGAGGAGGATGATGATGACGACGACGATGATGATGATGATGATGATGAAAAACACCCAACAATCTAATCCGCGATGACAGGCAAGCCTCTGCCAATGCGGAGACGTTGGTGCGGTTCAAGAGTTCATCTAAGTTCTTCTCCACCTGAACAGACCAATTGAGGAAGAATCTCCAGCAACCACTTGGGTGTATCTGGAAATTACATGTTACCCCAAAAAACTATATACGTATTTGTAATGGGACAATGGTAATTAACCATCAAATTTAGAGGTGTTGCTGGGAATCCCACATTGGCCAAGCCCTGGTTTGAGGAGGTAAAACAGCCATTATCCAATTGATCAGGAATAGAACAGGATGATGACCCGGCTTGCCTTACCCACACAGATTCGTGCCACAACGGTAGACGCTCGTGTCATCGGTGAAACCCACAGCAGCCTCGGATCTTTCGTCTTTGGTGAGGTTCGCTGCTTCCAATGTCTTTTCGACCTCTGGGCGCGACCCAGATATTGGTCTGGAACTGATCTTTTGTGGCATCTATGATGTGAAGATTAAGCTATGTATCGCCGTCCCTTTGTCAAGTTTCCAAACACTCTGCAATCGCGAAAATGTTCAGTTTCTGGGGGGCCCAGCATCCTCGTCGTACCTTAGCCCGACAAATCAGAGTCGAGTCGTGGTTAATCTCTGGGCTTCCACCACTTATAGATTCATAGATGGTCTTACAAAATAAAGTCTTCGACCAGTTACTGTAAATCACGGGTTCTAAACCCATTTGTGATCTGCAGCAGGCCCCATCTTTTTCTCTGTCTGGACATGCCCAGGTCAGACCTTTTGTGAGCTGGCCAAATGTCACCCCTTTACTCAAAGCTATGAGAACATCGGTATTCGGCCCAAGAAATCTTCGCCCAAAACCACCGCAGTTTTTCGGAGCGAATCACAGCGAGCAGCTTGGGCGACTTCTTCCAAAAGGGTTTCTCGCTCTCTGCAGCAGGGGCCACCCGAACCGACTCCAGTTCCCCGGAGCCGTCGAGGGTCAGCTGTACTGCACCACTAGCCACTGATTCCTCAGTCAGGATCTGAAACCAAAAACTGCAGGTGAAAAATTGGAGCCTGGAAAAAAAAGGGCACAAAAATCTGACAACACTTGAGTTTGGCAAAGTGGGTATCCACAAAAAAACATGGTGTGGGTCAATTTTCTGTCGATAAAAACACAACCATTCCAACGGCATAAGGAAACCTGCAAAAGACAACCTTGAGATGGAGGGACTCTGCCAGATTTGTCGATGGCATTGAAATCAGAAAGCCAAAGGCACGTCTGCTATGAGAGACAAACAAATGTCCCCCTAATTTTTGCATTGGTCAGTTGTTGCCAGTAGGGTGAACTTGAAACATCCTTGTACCCGAAATCTGCGCTTCCAAGTTCTAATCGAGGAGTCAATGTGCTACATGTTTGTCCCAAACACATCAAATTGATGCCAGAGGTTCTAAAAGTCACAAGCCCCCGAGACTTCAGAATCTATGTTGACAATCGCCTGCGAAAATATCAGAAACGCTGCAAATTTGGGTGATGTCGCAGCATACTTCGCCCTGCTACTTTGTGACTTCGCCACTGAGACATCCATTATTTGTGGGGCATCAATATCCTGCCCTCATAAAATGTTGATACAAAACCAAACCAGCAAATCTTCACACACACCACTCCTTCCCTGCCACCCATTGGTAATCTCGCACGGCAATGAATGAAAAGAAAACACAAAATCTCTATATCATCTCCATATATAGATTGTTTTTGGTTTGATGGGGATTTCTGTGCATGTCCTGCCACGTTTGACTTTTTGTTTGACGAGTTTCCAAAATTTTCTCATCTAAAATGCTACCCTGCACGAGGCATCACCAGGTCGGGGGCACGGTGGTTCGTACGGTTTTTTGTCTATTCCCGTCCCCTGTTACATACCCCAAAATTGACCCCAAAAATGAATAGATCCAATGCTAAACCACGATGTTTAATTAGTGGTGATATCTATGTCATCTCAGAAAAATGAGGGAGGAGACTCCAGTAAGATTGTCGGAAATATGCCCAAGTGGAGGGAATTAACGTTGCCGACCCTTAATTGGGGCGAGATTCTGGTGAACTTGCGAACTGTTTTGTATTCGTTTACTCATAATTGCCAATCAGGCCGAAATGAAGATTGGGATGATGACCCAACTAGACGCTACTTACTCCGCGGTCTAGTTGGACAGGGTTCATCGCATGATCTTGCATCGCAAACATGGGAAATTGATCAGTGAAATAAATTGCCACAGTTTTGTCGGTTTCAAATGTGAATAACATCCAAAACCTAACAATACCTAACATCTGTCCGTTTGTTACAAAATATTATTTAGTTCATGATTGATGTTGTTTGTGGTTTGTTTGCAATTGGTCCCACTTTAGCCGAATGAGAAGTTGATTTACGTGCATATTAGTGGATGCCAAGTACTTTTAATCATCGGGTAGTAGTCAAATCAATCATTATTATGGGGATTAGAAGGGTATCCAGATGGTTCCCTGGATTATTTTCTGCATTTAATGTTGTAAATCCAATTTAATGAACCTTCAATGAAGGATAGCATTGGGGATGGTTTGTGATTTTGGGTTTACCATTATTGTCCTCCATAAGACATCGCAACATCCCATTGAATGGTTGATGGAATGATTGTTTCATGAACATGTTTATTTGATGTAAGTTGGGTGTACCACATTATCACCGGAAAAAAACAAATGGCAATACCAACTCTTAATTTGAACAAGCGAGACCTCCACGAAAGATCCGAGGAGGCTTATGAAGACCAACGTTTGCATGACGTGGACCTTAGTTCTGATCCCATGCTGTGGAATTGGAAATGATTGTGACTGAAAAAATGCCTCATTTCGTTACCAACTGTTCCAATTCATAGTGGATATTGTTCATTGGACCAATCGATTCCACACATAGAACATGCCAACTGAACATTTTGGTACCCAAACGTGCTGGTGCCCCCAAACACCATGCAAACCTTCCAAAGATCAATTCTGCATGTGCAAGATATTCTGTTGGACTGTGCGTTTACATTTACATTTTTGCAGGTTTGTGATGATGCAGCCAGCAGCCCTTTGTTCAGAGACCGACTGATGAAATCGCACCGAAGAGTTTTCCGAGTGCTGAACCATAAACAGAAACCGCAGCATTCGCAAATGGAACATATGAATGCTCTCATGTATGTTTCAACCAATAATGAAATCTAAAAATAATCGGTGGGAACAACAAGTTGTTTTTGATATTGTACAAATTAATTCGTTTTCTTCAACCATGCAGCAATCAATAAACGTGAGAAGCAAATCAGTCAAAACACATAACTCAAGATTTTCATATGGGTCGAAAAACATGAATCACATGAATCTGGGTCATGTGTTCAAAACCATTTCAACCATGTTTCGCCCAGTTCCTGACGGGTATGTTTTTCAAATCAATCAAAGCCAGGCATGGATATTTTTGATTGAAAACACAACATGATTGTTTGTTGTGTTCCCACCGTGTTGGTGTGAAAACAGCCTATTAACGCATGATCCAACAATGCGAAGGAACTGCTGACAACAACACCTTTTTGTTTGGACCGCAGGGCCTCGAAGTAAATGCATGCAATTCACATGCCAATTGAATGAAAAAATGAAACTGCCGCCGACATGATTTGTGCCTGTCATCTTTGTGCAGGTGCCATGAAATTGCCATGATCCCAGCCATGTGCATGGAATTGGGTAGAATCACCAAAGTTTCACACTCCTCCTCGATGGGTGTAGGTTTGAATCCACCCATCGCACCACAGCACTTTTCTGCCACCGCATCTGCACCAATCACGCAATCATCACTTGCAGCAAGTTCCAATCCAGACTTTCCTGAGAAGTCTGGTCGCAGTTCCATTGAAACTTGGACCTGAAGCCCACGGCGCGAAGCTGCAATGGTTTTGCAGTTGCATGTCCGCTAGTAGCGTATTGGGCATAATAATTGTAACCGGGACATGCCCAAATTCGCGGAAGGTAGGTAAGCATTCTGGTCACCGGGAAAGTGCAAACATTCAAATTTCACATGCGTCCAGGGTAGACTTCCTCATAGGAGCGATACCTTGCAACTAGTTGGATTTGCACCATTTCTCTCAACCCTTCGGGACGTCATTGGGAAGGATCTGCCATCTGGTGAAAAACCCTTCTCCTTGTTCCTGGATCGCCCATGCCCTGGCTGTGGAGATTGTCCAAAAGTAGAAGAATCATCCTCTGAATTTCAGCTGTGTCAGCCCAGTTTCCTCTAGTCAGAGCAATGTTGAGCTGAGCACGCAGGTCATGAACTGTCGCTGTGAACTCACCTTGACGTGTTGAAAAGTCACGTTCTGGATTCAGGAGGTGATCTGCTGATCCACCACTTTCGAATTGTCCACCTTCACCGGCCTCTCCAAACTCAATGCGGCAAATTGCACAGAGTAAGGTGCCACTGAACCGTGGTGTCTTTGAACTAGCGGGGAGGTAAGTAACTAAGTGAGCCCAATACGCACTCACCGCTGCTACCGCGGCTTTTGCATGGTGGTTGCTCCGTCCTAACTGTGGGCAGGCCTGCGCAGCCAAAGCTACGTGGGGAATTCCAAAAACAAAACGGTTTCTTGGGAAAACACCTGGGAGTCTTGGAATAGGACGACCGTGACTGGCAAGTCCGTGACTGGGCAAACCGTGGCTGGGGTGGACTCTCCGCAGCAAGAACCCAGAGTTCCTGCAACAAGGGACGCTGAGAAAAGCACCGACAACAGTTGGTGGTGATGTGGTCGACCAAACACAAACCGATCGCGCAGTAGTCCGTTCACTCAAGACAGGAACCGGCGAGGACATCGCTCAGTGGCCAGAACAGAGCCCAACATCCAACGAGGTCAAGAGCGAAGGGCTCCACGAAGAGCAGCCACAACAGCAACAGCTGAGACAACAGCTGCAGCCACAACAGCAACAGCTCAGCCAACAGCAACAGCTGAGCCAAGAGCAGGGACAGCACCGCCCACGGACACGCCACCTGCTGAGCCAGCTTCGGCCGACGCACCGGCCGAACCAGACCCACCGCCACCAGAGCCGGTGAAGTTGGTCCCTGTAGCTGAAAGGGCCAACTCAAGGGCAGCAGCCAAGCGAGCCCGACTGCAGAAAGACTTGGACGAAGCCAAGCAGGTTCTAGACGAACCAGCCCCAATCTATCGGTGGAAGTCCCCCAGGACGTGGACATCGAAGTAGTAGACTGGTAACGAAACATCTCAAGCGAGGAAAGCTTTGAGATCTGTGAAAGAGACCCGGTGTTTCAAGGGAAAAATCTAAACGATATTCCCCAAGAACACCCGGTGGCATCGAGCTCTAGCAACAAGGATCCGTTGCGGAAGTTGGCCGTACCTCCACTGTATGCAGCGGAAGTCCCCGCACGTGCGAGCCAGCTGACACCCACAGTAAAGCAAGAGTTCAACAAAGCTCTTGAGTGTGTGAGCAGATCCAAGGGGCTCTGAGCAGAGGGCCAGAGTGCAACCTTGGACGTGGTGGGCGAAAGGCCACCCGAGCGCAAAGAGGAAGATGGAGCAGCACAAAGGGCACAGATGCAACTGCAGATGGAGGCTCTAGCGAGTCAGGTGCAAGCCTTGACTACCGCTCAGCACACCCAACATCAGGTGAATGCGCAGCTGCAGCTCGAAAAAGAGCAACTGGAGCAACGTTTGAACGCCACTCTCTAGGAGTGGGAAGCAGATCTGGTCATAAGGTCTAGGTCTAGAACCGTCTAGAACACCAAAAACCACAGGCGAAATCAAAACCTCAATCCTACAAAAGCAGGTGCAACCCTGGACTCCTAAGTGCAAACGCCAGCTTCGGTCTTTTCGCTCGGACCCAACACAAAGGAGGCAAACAAAGAAGGGGACACACCCGAACACGGAGAAACATCTCCTTAGGTTCAATGTCCTGCTGACTGTGAAACTACAGTTCGGTTCAAGTCTGAACTTCATGACACTAGAGCTCCCTCGGGCCAATGTCCGTTGAGGAAACGCAATTCCTGGTTCAAAATCATCAACCTTTCCCAAAATGTTGATTGAAAAATTCAAAACTGCGTTGAGTCACAAAATCAGCTAGCTACAATGATGGAGCAATAATGATCGTCAGAGTCACAAAACGATCGAATTAACCACCAAATTCAAATCAGGCAATATCATTCTGGATGAAATCGCGTGACGTTCACCATGGTGAAGGTCACAGGGTTCACTGAGCTCGCAATGCCATGATTTCCAGATATTCACTTGATGCATGTTATTATGGATAGCGCACCAGGAAGGCATATTTCCACACCCCCTTTCGACGTCCGCAATATCGATGTGGCAACCACTTTTCCTGACTCAAATCTTAGTTACTAGTTGAAGTCAGAATCCAAAGTTTGCGATATAGTCAAAGGCAAAGTGAATGTCCAAAAAACATCATCACCATGTGCACGATGTCCTTCTGGCTATAAGCGCCGTTCCAGAAGGATAGCGCAGGATGTTGTTGTAAAAACTTTAGGACTCCATGCCTAACATGCCTTTGACTTCTTCAGGTGGTTCAGCATAAATAGCACGTTGGTATTCAGTCTTGTCACCATTCAAGAACGCAGTCTCAATCTCTCCGGTTTGAACAGTCCAATGTTCATGGCAGAAACTGACAGCATGTTTTTTTTCCGTCCATCGCCTCTCAGCTTTCGCCAGGTCGATCAACACGCTCTTGCATGCTGCAAATTGCCAATTAATTAGGGCAGATATAAATTCAACCATCTTGAAAGGATGGTGCAAAAGAAGCCATACCGTTGGGGGACCCATACAGGGTCCTTGGTCACCACATGCCGTGAGAAACACAAACCACAACACAGACACAACAAAAAACAAGCAAACAAAACACAGAAAAACCAGGAGCGGCACAATGAGGTTGACCCGGCCAGCAATGTATTGAGATGATGACTTGTGCATCATCAGGTGAATTGGGATGGCGAAGAAAACAACTGAACAAGACACATCACATATCGCCATACAATTGACATGTGAGAAAAAGCAACACAGCACTGTGCGGAAACCAAGGCTCCCCCCAGCCAGGAGCCCCGAGATCACACAGAGCAGGCCACGCGGGCATTTGAGTACTCAAGGTAGGGCTTTCCTTTCTCAAGTTCAACAAATCAAGATCTTGGAAACCCTTGACAATAAGTCGAGCTTTAGGTTTACACCCAGTGGTTTCACCCTGATCATTTTGAATGACCTTCCAAGTGAGTACCCAACGCATGTCCTATACCCTTTCTAGCCACGCGGGCATAAATTCTCACAAAAGGCGATCTCGTCGAGTAGTGGTATAATGCCCGTCCCAGGACCGTGCATAGACAGCTAGCCGCGGATCGATTCCCCCCGGGTACGGGGCCGCAATCGTGACGTGGTGGACGAGTAAGTCTCAATACACCGCGACCCGCCGAAAGGCACAGGGCGCCGGTCAAAAAAAAGAGCATAAATTCTCACAAATCTTGGGTAAAACATGGGACTCAATGACACTGACACGTAGTCAGCGGAAAGGTTTTTTTTCCTTTTCCTTCTGTTGCGGCCGATTTCGCTCTGAGGCTCGGTCCTAACAATGAGAGAAGCGGGTAAATAAACTGCAAACATTATGGAACACCGTGGTTCCACAATTCAAGGCAAATCCAAAACCACACAAACAAAAACCAGGCAAAAACAGCGACGACTCGCAAATCTCCCGGCCAGATTTGCGTTTCGCCAGCAGGAAAAACAGCAAAACAACACAAAAAGGGGCCGGAACCACAACCAAAACACCCACACCAGAAACACAGGATTGCCTTGGACACGAAGGGTACGTAGTCAGCGGAAAGGTGAAACGAAGACAGAGCTATGGTGAGAAGTGATGGACGCACTTCTACCTCTCACGGTCCACTCAGAGTCCACAGCAAGCATCATTGAACATCCTCTAGTGCTCTTGGAGCTCATCGTAGTGAGTTGGATCCGGCAGCTGTGCATAGTGTTCCACAACAAACACAACAAACACAACAAACACAACAACCACAACAACCACAACCACCACAACCACCACCACCACCACCACCACAACAACAACAACAACAACAACAACAACAACAATACCAACAACAACAACAACAACAACAACAACAACAACAACGACGACAACAACGACAACGACAACGACAACAACAACAACAACAACAACCACCACGACCACAACCACAACCACAACCACAACCACAACCACCACAACCACAACCACAACCACAACCAACACAACAAACACAACAAACACAACCAACACAAGAAACACAACAACAACAACAACAACAACAACAACAACAACAACAACAACAACAACAACAGCAACAGCAACAGCAACAGCAACAACAACAACAACAAACAACAACCAACACCAACCAACAACAAC
>Ga0126342_10002622_pt1 | contig 28391 bp, 22 predicted proteins | sample Cyp1metagenome_FD_92528 | JGI IMG/M metagenome (GOLD analysis project Ga0126342, IMG submission 92528) | Coral microbial communities from Lord Howe Island, Old Settlement Bay, Australia - Cyphastrea 1 metagenome | ecosystem: Host-associated > Invertebrates > Cnidaria > Coral ... | reverse complement strand
TGACCAATTGACTAGCTCCTCAGCTTGGAAGGAAGCTCAAGCACAAGGTGCTTCAATCCCACTTGCAAGCTCTTCATTCGATGATTCTGGTCATCTACATTTTGACTCCCTTCACCATGGCTTCTACGCTCTCTCTTTTTCAAGGCTTTCGCATCATCCAAACTCGTATGATGGTGCTGTCAGTCATCCATGGTCTTCGGCCCAATCAGAAGCTAAAAGCTATCTTGGAAGGGGTGCCAATCTCACCCATTTGTGGGGATCCACGCTCACAGCCCGCAACCTTTTTGCGCAGACATTTTTCCAGTCCCAGTGCGTCTATCTTCGTTTCACACATATTATGAATATGCAACCCAAATTCTATATTTGGTTTGCCTTGCACCATACTCTGGGTCGCGAATACGGTCGCTCCAGAAAGTTTTGCCAACTCACCAAAGACAAACTGGTCCAAGCTGAACTGGCTCTTCCCTATTGGAAAGAACACGACAACCTGTATATCCGGGCTCCAATCCCAATATTCACGGAACGAGCAGACTATCGATGTCTTGAACTGGCTTTGATTTATATGCCAGTTCTTCCATCCACGAAAAGGCATCCTTAAGAAACCTGTGATGAACACCAATGCTCAGTTTGGACTTGCCACCCTCTGGCGACGATCCAGACACAAGTTCACCCCACAGGTCGTCAAAGACATCCTCTGGCCTCGGAACAGTTTCAACACCGGTTGGAACTTTGGACTATAATTCACGCCTTAGGGTCAAACACAAAAAAGCACGATTTGAGAAGACCAAAATGCTCCGATCCAACGATGGGGGCCTCAGATTGTGCTATATGCCTTACGCCGTCTGGCAAACAACATCCAGGAGCCCTACCGCACCGTCTCCCTTCAAGCCATCGATGCCTCCATCAAATGGTGGCAAGGGAAACCGGCACCGCGAGCCTCAGCGCTCCGGGCTCCCTGGTCTTTAAGTCCAAATCTTCAACGCACCTTGAAACAATTTCTTCGGAAATGGCATCTACAAATTCTGGCTTACCAAATCCCTTGTCATTTGCCGTCCTTCAAAACGGTGTTCATCAAACACGCAGCGGTGTTGGACCAACTTTGCAACCATAAACATGCCATTTCTCAATGGTCCACTGGCACTGATGCCATATGCTGCTGCCAACGCTGGTCCAAATACAAGAAAGCTGCACTCAACCCACCCGACCCTCACTGGGTATTGGCGGGCTCACTCCTTCATGACCTGCTGCCTGCAGATCTTGCCGTCATCGCAGAAGGCTCTTTGCTGAACAAAGTCTTTCCCTCCAAGAAGGGCTGCCAATTCACTTTGAAACTTGGTCTACATCAATGGACGAAACGGAATGGTCTCCCGTCCATGCCATCCCAAGATATCCTTGACCTCGCACAACTCCTTTGGCAACAACACACTCAGGAGGTTACGTGTCACATCACCAAATCGCCCATCACCACCTGCCAACGCTTGTTCGACGGCGCCATCTTCCATTGTGAAGACAAGCAAGCTTCGTCACTCAGAAACTACTGCCCATGCCTCTACTATCAAGCAATTGAAACTACCTTCACGGACCTTTCCATCTTTGAACCTGTCAATCAAGACCCTTCCACAATTGTCGACACACTCGTCTCGCAGCTGACCAAACAATATGGCAAGTCCTACCCTTGGGCCACCGGCAAAGGTCGCCAACTTCCATCCGGATACATCTTTGCCAAGAAGAAGAAAGCATTCCAAAGTGGCCGTCCCATCATATCCTTTGTGGACTCCCCTTTTCGGCCTATGCTCAACATGAATGATCTTCCAGCTATTCCAGTGGCCTGCCCAGACTACTTTGCTTCGGGAGATGTTTATATTCTCTTATCCATCTTGAAAGAAGCCCCGGTTGATGGAAACCGCATCCTCATCAACCAAGACCTGGCCGGTTTCTTCACCAGCATTGACCAGGCACAATTTATTGGGGCGTGGTACATGCTTCTGGATTTCTTGCGCCCCCGCCTGAACGTTGCGGACAATGTCTCGGTCTACCCGGGAAAATCCAACAACCCAGGAGACCTAATCAAAGGTCACACATTCCGTCGACTCAATGTCACCAGAAAGATTGTGATCAAAGATGTACCATCCCTACTCAAGACGGCATTGGATATGCAAACCTTTGCGTTGGGCCAACGTTGCATCCGACAACGTAGAGGCAGTCCTATGGGAAGTCCACTGTCTCCAGCACTGTGCCTCATGGTGATCTCCATCAGTGAGCAAATTTGGTCCATCAACTTCAAACAGGTTCTCTCCAACCATCACCTGTTTATCAAGCATATTCGATATGTGGACAACCGACTCATCTTTGGAGATGCTCGCCTCCAAGACTTGACACAGTACGAGGTCTTACTAGATGAAGGCTTCTACGGTAAACCCATCATCCTGGAGACTGAACCAGGCCAGGAATTTTTGGGCTTCATGCTTGAAACACAACCACTGGAGCTGATTTACAATGGACCCACCAACATCTCTCAGGTCCTATCGCCATACTCGGCATCACCACCCGAAGTTCTCCTCAGTGGTTTTCGCTCCAGATGCCACATCGTAGTCAAAGGCGCATTCCCAGAATACAGGGTCCGCCAAGGCTTGGACCAACTGATCCAGCTCTACACCATGGCTGGCTTTTCCAACGAAGAACTCAACCAAATTTCTTCGCAAATTTTGGACCTCCATCATGCGGAAAAAAGCTGAACTCCCGCTGCCTTTCATACTTGACCGCTGTTGTTATTTTTCTTCGGTTGTGTTTTGTGACGTTCTTTGCTTTTGGTCTGTGTTTCGGTTTTTCTCTTCTTTTCCCTTTGTCTCTCCACTTGTGCCTTCTGGTCTAGTTTCTGGCTCAAATTCGCTCCCATATTTCTGTGCCTGTGATGCCTGTGACAACAATGGATTCTTCTCATTGCCGTGAGATTCATTATCATCTTGCCCAAGCTCTCATGCACCTGAACAGGATTGCGGGCTTTCTCCCATTTTTTGAACCAGCAGTGGACTGGGAGGATCATGAGGCCGACCTTACCGTCGCGCCATCTTCATACATTCGTGCCACTTCCTTCCTCTCCGAATATTCCTTCGCTTGCATCACACGGAGGAATTCCTACCCATATGGTCCTCAATCCGGAACCCAATCTTCGTCCTTTGTCGATCCGCAGAGGTCCTTATCCCATTGAAGAGTCACACCCACTCAATGCAGCACACTCTGCCTCGGCTCGTGCGGAATCATCCAATCCTGCCCGCTTACCGGCCGAATCTATTGTCGGCACTCCAGCAACTGACTTCGAACGTGAGTCTCGCAGATCTTTCAAAACAACGGAGCCGGGCCATCCCAGAAACCATGAAGCGGAGGCCCGTCCAAAGAAAAAGCAACGAACACATGATCCAACGCCAACTCCTACACATTCCTACGCCAGTCACCATGCACCACCAATCCAACTCTGCCGATCATTCGTGATCTTCCTCCGGAGGGCCCAACGTCAGATGATTCTGACTTAGAACCCCGTCGGCACCACTCACCTTCGACGACTCGACATATGGCCCCGGCGTCTACCAATCCAAGTGCTCCAGAAGCCGTTCCTCCTCGCCCATCACCTTCACTGGAACGGACAGTAACGGCCTCCGTGCCGGCAGAAGCACCACCAAACCCAGTGGTGCCCCCTCGATCTTCACTCAACCACCCGTCCTTGGACGGACGCTGAAGATCATGAACTGGTCACTTTTAAGAGTGATGCACGGGCCAGACCCGCCTGGAAGACAATCGGTTTGCGCCTTAAGCGAGATCCAGAAGCTTGCAAAGCACATTGGCTTGTCCTGAGACAGAACATGCCTGAGCTTAATCCCCGCACCGAACCGGAAGCGGAAGCTGAAGACTAACCCTGTCAGCGGGACCAAAAAGGACAGCAGACCTCAGACCGGCACTGTTTATTTTAATTCTTCCTTTTCCCTTTTTGTCAATGATTTGCCTTGTTCATCCTTTCTTCCCTTCTCGTCTCAGCCTGGCTCAACGCCTACCTCCATCTCATTCGCCATGGTCCGTGAGCGTTCCCGCTCTCGTGATGATGATCCCCGACGGATGTGGGGCAATCCGAATCCGGAAACCTGGTGAAATTTCGAAAGTTGGTCAAAAAAGCTGAAATTTCCGAAACTTGGTGAAAATCTGGCGAAATTTCCAAAACCTGGTGAAAACCTGGTGAAATTTAGACACTTGGTTAAAACTTGGTAAAAATGACAAAAACCTGGTGAATGTTTAGGTGAAGTTCGGGCATTTTTCTCGACCTCAGGGATTTTCTGAAACCTGGTGAAAACCTGGTGAAAACCTGATGAAATTCCGAAACCTCGGTCAGCATGGCAATAATTTTGAAAGAACCGTTTTGCTCTTTTGGGTCTTGGTGAAAAACGCTTGTGGCAATCTGGACCAAAATGGTTTGGTCAAAACGCTTCTTTGCCCTCCGTACCCAACCGCTAAGCAACTCAACAATGGTCTACCTAGTAAACATGGTGATTATCATAGATAGCCAATTGGATCCAATTGGCGGTTTTGCCTGTGAACATCTTCCACTTCCTCAATTGCTCACAGGGTTCTGGAAAGGTCCAATTTTCCACGGGCCAAGTCTTGCCCACATGACCCTACCCGCACTGGACGATGGAATTACACACCGGCCCTCCGCCGGATCCGTCGAGTCCTCCTTCTGGTTGACCTCACCCAAACCAAACAATTGATGGAGGAACAATTCTCGGACGCTATGTCCGTCACATCTTGTGAACAACTCCCCGATCTTCGAACACCAGAAGAAATGGCACTGTTCACCTACGCTCGGCTTCTGAATCCGAGCCAACTCCAAACCACATCAGTTGGGGACCTCTTGTACCATATCAGCCTGTACATTTACAACACCTGGGGCGTCAATATTGATGCTGATGCCATGGATCTCTGATGGAGTGACCGCACAGGCCACACTTTTGCACTACGTTCTCCTCAGATCATTAGTCGCCTTCTCTTAGAACAACGTCCTCGCTGGGCACAAGCCCAAGAAACAGGTTTCATTTCTTTGGCAATCTTGTAGATTTCACGAGCCCAGCTCAGCCATACATTATGCGATTGAGCTGTCACAAAGCCTTGCCTAATCCTAATTACCTTCCATGACCGCGCATTGGTTGAAAACAGCGTTGCGACTCCTCACACCGCTTTGATTGCCTCGTCGACATGTTTGTTTTACTAATTCTTTTTTGCCCTTAATCTCGTCGCCTTTTAGCTCTCAATCTGCCTAAGCGGGGTTCGTCTACGGCCAACGTAGCCTCTCCACGAGACCTCCGCATGGACTCTTTGTCATTTCCAATGGGTACTACCTGCCCGCGACCTTCTTCTTCGGCCGCTGCCTCGTCATCAGGGCACTAGTGAGATGCACCAGAACCAAAGGGTACTCACACCCAAGTCTTCAAGCAGGTGGAGGTTGGACAAGGTCTCCACACACAAAGACAGCTCATGGCCACAGAAATCGATGCCGAAGGCACCGAGAGACTGAGACGTCCAGAGTTCTTCTTCCATGGAATTGTGGGTCATGTGAAGGACAAGTCGGGTGGTCGAATCAATGGATGGAAAGAAGCGTCACGCTTGGCCAACTATTGGCGCAGATACTTCAACATTGAGGAGATCCCATATTCTTCACACTCAACTGAGCCGTATGAGGAACTCACTCTCCATGACATGCCTAGGACCAGCCAGAAGATGAGGAACAACCAGACGATGAGGCTGATGACACGTCCACCATGGGGAACATGGGAGACCCAGCACCTTCTGTCCCCATGCAGATCAGCCAGTTGGCCCATATCCTTTACCAAGCACTGATACAAGATCGCATGTGTGTTCAATGCCTCGGTCCTTGAGAAGCTCCAGATTCCGCCGGAGAACCCGTCGGAAAGCAACTTAATTAAGGCTGTTTACAGCCTCAGAGCTAGCTCATCTTGGAAGCCACTTGTCGATCATCACCAACATCTTGGCCCGACAGGCAAATCCTGACGAAAACCTTTCGGGCATTTCTGATGAGCTCGATCGCGAAATCCCGTGAGTGCTGCACTTAGTGACTAGGCACAATTTAATTCAACTCTTGTCTCTGGCGTTTTGATCGAATGATCCGAACCCAGCTGACCAAATCAGAGCGTGCATTCGACTCAGACGATGCATCTTCCAAAAAAGCCCCGCGGCAGCGGGGCGTGTGTGTGAAACATCTGAAGAGATGTAAAACGTCTAACTGCTGACTTCACTTTTTCACTGCTTATTCTTCCTTTAGGAAATTTGACTCTGCTGATTCTCTGGTTTTCGTGGATTGCGTCTCATTTCACTTCATTACGCAGGGGGTGCCGGGGGCACTGATGAGACCGGCACTAACAAAGACACTCATCAGTTGCCTGTGATATCGATGAGGATGCTCATCGACGTACCTGCTTCATTTTCATGTCAATTTTCTGCAATGGGACGTGGCTAACCCAAGAACCATGCCGTTTCCAAACAACTTGTTTTCAATTTTCTCGTGTTGCACGGTTTTCGCAATCTGTCAAGGTGGGAACGATTTGGCTTTGTTGAAAGGGAATGGTCAGCTTCCAACCCATTTCATCTAGCTCTGGCTATGGCGATGGTAACTTTTCAATACTTCTCGGATCTTTTCACCGACCCATTCCTGTCAGGTATAATTGGAGTGTTTTTGCACGTGAGATGCATTCCACATCAGACTTCACAATGATAGTTCTGAGCAAGCGTGTGTGTGTGTTTGCGCCATTTGTCCTTCGCAGCTATTCATCTCTCAGACCAGTTTCAGTGCTACCATGACCGAGTGGATTGGTTTGCAAAGATCATAATGAATCAACAAGTGCGGAGTTCTGGAACCCCCCCAAGTCCGGTAGTCAAACGGTGATACATGGACTGAAGGAAAAAACACCGTTAAGGGTGTGAATCAACATATCACACACATATTATACATATATAATACAGATATTATATAGATATTATATAGATATTAAATAGATATTATATATATATATATAACAAATAAAACACACACACATAACAAAATGTAGTGCGCATGCTGACAACGATTCAACTAGAACTTTGCAGCTCTGCAGGCCGTGCTATTCCGAGCGGTTTGAGCCTGACGCCATGGGCTGAGATGACCTCTCAGAGACAAAACGGATGTGGCCGCCATGGGCTTCATGAGCCCGGTGAGCCCGGTGAGCCTTGCGAGCGGGACAGCGAGAGTGAAGATAGTGGAGACATCTGCGGCATCATCGAAGCAGATGGCTTGTCGTTGGAGGAACTTCCTGTACATCATCAAGGCTGGACTCTTCTGGATTCGACCGGACTCGGCACAGAATACGAATGTGAAAAATATTATAACATAAAAAAAATAAAAATAAAAAATATAGTTGTAAAATATTGTGGATAAATCAAAAGGCCATAAGTCACCACATAGTATTGCACATCCTTCGCCTTCACAAATTGAATGGCACGGCCTGAGTTGCTGTAGGACTTGCGGGAGATGATCCACTGGATGGAAAGGGTGGCTGTCAGACCTACAGAAGTACTTGGCTAATTGCCATAGTACTATTGACTGACGTTGGCTCAATGTATTTGAGCTAGTAAATTGGGTGGGGTTGCGTGCGTAGCACATACTTTATTTTATCTTCGTCTCATTGTCTCACTTTCTTTTTGTTTGCTTGGCCTCTGGCTCGCGCTCCCTTGCTGGCTCGCTTACATGTCCCATGTTTGCTTGTTTTTTGCATGTTTTTGCCTTCTGCTCTTGGCCTACTTGCCTTGATCAATAGTGAATGCTTTTGACCGGTTCCCGAAGTTCCCATTGATAGTTCAACATGTTTTTACCATTGACTACACCGGTGTGGCTGCGCCTCCAGTGCCTCAATGTGAAGGTTCATCCAAGGGATCTTGGAGGACATCAGTGCTTCGTGTGCTGCAGCCGCAGCCGCCAATCATCGAAGATGAAGACGGTGACCTAGCAATGCCGCGGGAAGAATTGCAGGAAAGTCCATCGTCAGGCAGGTAGTTCCCTTGTGTTCCATGCTTGTTTTCATGGAAAGATGCTCTCAAGCAAACACAAGCAAATGCCGACTAGAATGGCCGATGCACTGACTTCATAGTATCCACTGCAGGCCATGGCATGTGACATATGCGAAGGTTTGATATACTTTGTTTAAGCGACATTTAATTTAGACGGCGCAAATCTGCACATGTTCAATGAATTTCATGAATTTCGGAGCACTGAATCACACAAACTGACTCCTTAGACGGACTCCAGGACTTGTGGGCTGGCGGATCGAACTGGTACGGCTGGCGTCTTCTCGTTTGGAGCGCGTGGGTCTGCAGCTTTGGGCTGGTGCTTTGGTCTTGTGTGACTTCCTTTTAGCCCGGCCTTGGCTTTTCCATCAGCGACGCGTTTGTGAGCTTGGCGCCGGTCCGGAACTCACATTTGCCGTTTCTTATCATTTCTTACCGGAAACTGACTTACATCGGTTAAGTAGATTGACGATGCAAGACGACGCCAACTTTTTTTGAAGCGAAACCTTTTGCACCATTTTGCATGGCATCGTCAGGTCTTGGCCTTTGCTTATTGGTGGCGAGTCGCTTGGGTGCTTCAGTGCTCTGCACAGATGGCAGCGCAGAAGCAGTGGAGAACTGCCGTGAAAACATGCGACGGAATCCCGTGAACGCGGATGGAGTCCATGGCTCGGAGCTTGTGGCGCACTTTGAGCCGAACGGCGCGCCGAACGGCTCCACGGAAAGGAAGGATCTCCAGGATCTCCAGGATGTGAAGGTCGAAGTGGTCAGATGGGAAAGTCCACCTGCAGAGATGACCGCCCTGTGGGCAGCTGAAGTGCTTTTGGCCGCAGATGTGATCTATGATGCGGCTGCAGCAGACGCATTTGCAAAGCTGGCAGCTAGATTATTGAAAGGAAATGCAAAAGCTTTGTACATGTCACTGGAGAAAAGGGTGTATTTCTCATCTGCCACTTTGAAACCTGAAGTTGCAGCATACCCGCAGTTTCTAGAGGATTGCGACCGGCTTGGACTTCATGTTGAACCAATTGACTTGTCTACAGTTCCGGTGCACTTCAAGTATGTTCGCTCGCGATTCTACGAACTGGTGAAAATCACGGATGACAGTGCACCGAACTTGAAACGAAAGCACTCGGACTTAGGAAGCCCCCAACTGGAGGAAGTGCCAGAAGTATCGGCCCAAAGTCAGCCAGACTAAGCCTCGTTTTGGTCCGGTCCACGAAATCCATTCGGATTCATTCGGCGTGCAACATCGTGCAACGGGATTTGATGCTTCTCTCGAGGATGTTCGCTTGGACTAGAATCGCCCCCGCTTTTTTAGCATTTGAGCAATCTTGCGCGCTGCCTGGGAAGTGTGGAAGCCTTGCGAGAACTGACCCAAGTGACCAAGCCTACTTGCACACCCAAACACGACCCTCGATCAGGGTGCCTGCAGATTTGGGTTGTGTGAACATGTCAACTGTGAACCTGGCTGCCTGGCCGAGTTTCGACCACAAGATTGTATAGATTTGCAAACGTCCGAGGTGTGTGCTGCTTGAAAAGCGACAACTTATTTTGTAGTACTTCACAGCATGGATGCTATGCCATTGAGCGTGATGAACACATGATCACACACACACTATGCATACTTCCATCTATGATCATTTTCATTCATTTTCCTAGATGAACTTGGAGAGACGGAGCATGCTGTATTTACACATGGCAGACACATCCTGTAAACGGACGCTGTGTCTTCAGAGTCAAGCGGTGCAGGAGAGATCCAGAAGCTTTCAGATGAGCGCTGCAGGGACCCGCAGTCCTTGCGGTGCAGCTGTTTTCTTCTCTCATTTGCATTCATTGAATGATCATTGGTACTGTCCGATAAGTTGGAGTTAGAATGAGTAAGGTCCTCAAGATCATGAAAGCTGACCTGACCAAGAACTTTGAATCTTACGGCAGGCATTGCTATGCATTGCTCAAGCTTCAAGAATCTTCGAGATTTTTCATCAACAACGTTGGACTTTCTGTTTTCGTTGTGTGTGCGCGCCTTGCCGCTTCAGAATGGATCCTTATGCTGTCGTACATTGGACTGGTGGGGACGTGTGGGCCCTCGAAGCCATTTTGGAGTGAACACGAAAAGTGCGCTCAGATGCACCCAAGACGTGAAGCATGTGAGACATTTCAAGCATTCATGTTTCTTACTGTAATGTTTCTTGTTTGTGTTTAGAGTGCAGTTGCCAAGGAAACATTCGAACTCACAAAAACGCGAGTTGCAGCTTGGCAGATGGGTGGGAGAGGTATAAGGGCACCATAAAGGTGGAATGTATTTCTACAACTACGTGCTTTGTCAAATTCTATCAATGTTTGTTACGAAGTTGTTGTGGTCCTTCTATCTCCGATAGGAGATTTGATACCATGGGTGGGTGTGCTGCAGTCTTGTGTCATCTTGCGCGCCCTGCTTTGGCTTAGACTTGGTACAGTTTCACTCCGTGAGGACTGGAATGCTCACATGAACCCTGTGTGGGAACATACCTGCTGGTGCCCGAGAGATTCTGACAAAATACGACGAAATCTGAGAAATGTGTCCAGTATGATGCCCTTACCCGCTGCTTGGTTCCTGCGTTACTCAGTTCTTGTCCTCTTCCATTGCACCAGTTTCCGCCAGCGCCAAGGTCGACCTCAGAGATTTGAAGGCCAGACGCCCAGAACTTCACAAGACCGAGCAAGACAACGCAGTTTATGGCTGTTTATGGTACCATCATCATCCATCATCCGTGCCATTGCAGGCCGTGAGAGGGATTTGCAAGAAGATTTGGTTCAAGGGACATCCTAAGATCCAGCGTCTGCTCTCTTTATCCGTTCTCGTATGTTTTCTTGTGTCCGAGAGGTTTGGATCGCTTGACGCAGTGGAGCCGAGGTTTTGAAACAGTTCGGATTGAGGTTGCAGACTGATGGGTGGAAACCGTGGCAACATATCAACTGCTAAACTCGCTCAACATGACCAGCTGGTACCAGTTGCTTCATTTACAAGGCCTTCCACTTGGCACGATTTGGCACGAGCAGGGAACACAACATGACTGCGCTGAGAGGTTTTGGAGGCCAATGTGGCTTCAAAATCCACTCTTTGCGGTTTAAGCCTCAGCCAACGACGTCAACTTGAGTTCCGCTTTCCCTTCATGTTTCAGAATGGTTTCTTTTCCTTCTTGTCCAGCATATCCCAACTCTCCAAGGCGAAGTAACCTGCAAAGTTGCCCACTCCCAAGATTGCAATTCCAATGCTGATGTCACATAATTATTGGCCAAAACATATTGGTCAAACGAGGCCTTGTCAATAACTTATAAGTGGAACAGCTGCATGCTTGCAAGGCAGATCTTGTTGGAAAGGGATCGGCTCTTGGAATACCAAGCGTGAGTCAGGCCTGTGCGTTGGGAGTCCTGGAGAGAAGGATAGCAGGATAGACCCGGATAGACAGAGTAGTAGAGACGAGTTTGACAGGCTTCATTAGTTTGCTGCCCTTCTGAGCGCACAGATTTGCGCACTGATTCACCTGATTTCACCTGCATGTCTAGCTACTTCTAGCTTTCCCTATTTGCCCTGCCAAACACTCCCAAACTTGAAGCACTTGCATCTGGAAGTTGAGTATTTTGGATCTGGTTTTGAAGTCCTGGTCGTGAACGCCTCCAGTTTGCCAGGCGGCACGGCATCCCGAGACAAAGCTCAAATTGACGCTCAATGGCGAGGCTGGTGGATTGCTTGAATCTATATGATCATCAGTGATCATCTCAGCATACTTGCAGCATCTTGCAGGAAACAGGCTTGTGCTGTCTTGCCATTGCAGTCTTACTTTTGTAGACAGGTGTCCTCGACGGAGTGTATATATATATATACTTTAGTGAGATATCTTGAGACCACTAGCAGCTCACAAGTTCACAGAAGTTTGCCAGACATTTTCTTCACTTTGTGCAGGAGACCGGCACTCTTTGTGTGGAAGGGATGCTTGTGCTGCACCCAGAGCAGATGGGTACACGGCTATTTGTGCCGGTTGGGCCGGCTCTCGGGTAGATCGTTGGGATTGCGCATACTTGTCAGGTTTTTTTCAGCATATTTAGCCTTGTGTGGCTCTTGCCAAAAAATGTGCCTGGGGCAGGATTCCTGCCCGAAGCATCTTACCATGGTTTTGAATCCTTCACGGTATGCGAGAGTGGAAAAGGATGGATCAGGATGGAAAAGGTATGAGCAGGTGGCAAATGTTTCGACATGTTTCAACCAACTTTCCCAACATTTTCCAACTTGCAGTCTGAAGTCGAAGAGGCTGCACAGCTTCCGGTTTCTATTGCTGTGTGACTGTCCTGAGGTCCCTCTCACGAAGAACAGACAAAGTCTCAGAACAGATCAGAGCAGATCAGAACACTGCAAGCATTTGCAAGCACATCATGCTATCCATCAATACCTCCGTGGAGCGAAAAATACGCGAAAATGCCCCCCAGGCAGGCCATCACTTTCACGGATAGACCCACAACTCTTCGAGGACGGAAGGGATCGGAAGGGTCTGATAGAGTGCGGTGAACAAGTTGCAGTCGCCCCACATCATTCCACATCAATCCATACCATCCTTTCCAAGAGTATGCAACAGTCAGATCTAACAGTAAGATCCTTGATGATCTTTGATGGTCTTGCGGTTTTCGGATGTCTCATGGATGTCCTACGGCCATTGCACAGACTCCGGTACAACGACTGGGTGTCTCTGGTGGCACAGCGCCCTTTTTTAAGCTCGTGCTGCTTGAGCCCCAGCCATCCTCAGAGATGTGTCCATGATCTGCCCAGCAACCGACTGGAAGATGCTGCAGTGTGGTCAATGCCAGTGGGCTAGGCTAAGAAAACGATGTTATTATAAGATATTATAAGATATCATAAGATATAATAAGATATTATAAGATATTATAAGATACTATAACATATTATAGCATATTAATTATAACATGGTAGCATATTATAGCATTTTAGAACACATTGTAACATATTATAACATATTATAGCATATTATAGCATATTATAACATATTAACATATTATAACACATTATACCATCTTATAACATCTTAAAACATCCTAAACCATATTACAACATATTATAACATATTATAGCATATTATAGCATATTATAGCATATTTTAACAAATTATAACATATTATAAAATATTATAACATATTATATCATATTACAACATATTATAACATATTATAGCATATTATCACATATTATAACATATTATAACATATTAGAACATATAATAACATATTTTAACATATTAAAACATATTATAGCATATTATAATATATTATAAGATATTGTAACATATTATAGCATATTATAGCATATCAATCATAACATGGTAGCATATTATAGCATTTTAGAACACATTGTAACATATTATAACATATTATAGCATATTATAGCATATTTTAACATATTAACATATTATAACACATTATACCATCTTATAACATCTTAAAACATCCTAAACCATATTATAACATATTATAACATATTATAGCATATTATAGCATATTATAGCATATTATAACAAATTATAACATATTATAAAATATTATAACATATTATATCATATTACAACATATTATAACATATTATAGCCTATTATAACATATTATAACATATTATAACATATTAGAACATATAATAACATATTTTAACATATTAAAACATATTATATCATATTATAATATATTATAACATATTGTAACATATTATAGCATATTATAGCATATCAATTATAACATGATAGCATATTATAGCATATTAGAACACTATATAACATATTATAACATATAATAGCATATTATAGCATATTATAGCATATTATAACATATTATCACATCTTATAACATCTTTTAACATCTTGTAACATATTATAACATATTATAACATCTTATAACATCTTACAACATATTATAACACATTATAACCTATTACAACATATTATTACATATTTTAAAATCTTAAAACTAATAACATATTATAACATATTATAACATATTATAGCATATTATAACATATTATAAGATAGTAATAGTAAAACATAGTTTAACATATTTTAACATATCTCAGCATATTTTAACATATCTTAACATATTTTAACATATTATATCATTTTTAAACATATTATAACACATTTTTTAAATATTGCAACATATCTTAACATATAACACGTCATATTAAAGCATATGAAATATCTAATCATCTTGAATCTAAGGAATCCATAAAAGTGGTCTTGACGCTATTACTTCTCGTCTTGTTCCAAGGCGAAACCCAACTGCAGAGAAGTCATGCAACTACTACATAGGCTCCGAGACCGAACATGTGATTTGAAGCTATCCTTGGTGCAAGTTCTGACGCTTTTCTATGAATGAAGACATCCCATGCCTTTTGCATCTCCTTTTGCCATCGCAGAAGATTAGCCTCGGAGGCAAAGACCTGAGCAGGGCCAGCGACGAAGTCGACTTCTATGAAGAGGTGAGGGTAAAAATCTGGAAACTATCTTTTAACTTTTAACGTCTCTTTAATCGAATGAAGTTTGGAAGTCAAACTTCCGACAATATGGACAGATTGAAAAGCAGAGGTGGGAAGAGTCAGAGAAGAGAAAGAGTCAGAAGAAAGAAGATGCAGGTGCGTGAAAAGGTAGAAAAGTCGCGAAACACTGCGTTTTTTTCCAATGTTTTGTGGCTCTGGAAGTCGGCTCGCTAAAGCGGCGGGTGCGGAGCCATCTGGTCGTGTGAGAGAGGAAAAATTGCATGCCATTGTGGCGCGAAGCACATTGGAAGTGAAAATAACAAAAAGACCTCGGGTTCGGACCGCCTTTGGAAGTTGAGATGTCGAAAAAGTGCAAGCAACTGTGGCGGGAAGCACGTTCGAAAAACGTAGAAAACACAAAGCCCTCGGAGCACCCTTGGAAGTTGAGACGTCGACAAAGTCCATGCGGCTGTGGCAGGAAGCCCATGTCGAAGCCAAAATGTACAAAACACCACATGCTCGGAGCACTTTTGGAGGCATGAAGCATTGAAGCACATTTGGAAGTGAACATGGCAAAAGCACCACAGCCTTGGAGCGTTTCTGGAACTTGAGAGGTTGAAAAATTGCACGCTATTGTGGTGCGGAGCACATGTCCATGATAAAAGCACGCTTCTGGGCAGGCGCCGTTTTTCGTGGGTCACGTCCCGGTGACTCTTTCGCCGATGTCATTTTCGGCTTTTATGGGCCAAACTTTTGCGATCGTATGTTGATGCCCTGGATGCTCACAACGTGTTGGAAAAGATCCCTTTGTGTGAAATGCCTGATATCACCCCCACCGAGGGCACATCAGAAGAATGCCATCCGTTCCTTGGTCCAAATTGGATGGATGACCTAAATGTGTGCATAGCATCAAGCACGAATGCAGGCATCGAACGCAAAGCTGGGGTTGCACTAAGTATCTTGTTGGACAAGTGCAAAGATCTATTCATGGTACCCAATTTGGGGAGTGGAAAGACAGAAGTGATGTGGTCTATCTGTCTATCTGTCTATCTTTCTGCCTGTCCATCTGTTTGTCTGTCTATCTGCCTATCTGTCTATCTGCCTATCTGTCTATCTATCGATCTCTCTATCTATCTATCGATCCAAAACAAAGCAATTCTGCGAGGCTTCCTCAACAAAAGATGGAAAGAAAGAAAGACAGACAGATAGACAGACAGACAGATAGATAGACAGGCAGAGATAGACAGAGACCCGAGAGAGAGAGAGAGAGAGAGAGAAATCAGAACCTCAACCACCTTTCGATCCATCAGTGGGTTCGCTCTGCCATCCATGCATCACAACAACAAAAGTGTCCTGTAAGTTTCCCATTTTTGAAATTTCCGCCACCGCCTTTGCTTTAACAGTTTGTTTGTTGATAGTTTGTTGATAGTTTGTTGATCGTTTGTGCAGCTTGACATGACAAAATATGACACGAGTTTCAGGACGTGTCCCTGGCAACGTAGGTCAAACTCTGTGCAGAGACGCCCGCAGCTCAGACTGATTCACGTTGGAGCGATGTCACGCGACCGATTCGGACCACAACTACCTGACCTTGGAGGCCTAGTGCCGCTGCAATGATGCGACCTCCTTAGAACGAGGATTTTTTTTGGTTTTTTTGGAACATTTTTTGATGTTTTATTTGATTTTCTAACCGATTTTTCCTTTGTTGATGTTTGCTTTGTGTCTTTTACATTCTTTAATTGGAACAGGCAAGATCCGGCAAATCACTCGTGTGGCATTTTGCCGAGGCCGGTGCTCCGCTTCACCTTCGATTATGCTGGCGTCGTCGCACTTCATGAGGACATCTTGGTGACAGTCAGTGCTACACTACCTGTGTGGCTAGGGGGGGTTTGCCCTTGCAGCGAGGTGAAGTAGTCGCCGTGGTTGTGAATGGGGCATTTGCGAGGAGTTTAATATTTTCATGATTTATCATAAATACAGTATAGTTTAATAAATACTTTCATATGATACTGATACTAGGTAGATAGACAGATAAATAAATGAATCGAACAATAATTATGTGATATTATATATATATGTGTGTCTAACATGTATGCGTGGGCTTGCGTGATGCCAAAACTTTGTGGGAGAGCACGTGTCTGACCGTTGGCTGAGGAGGGCAAGGAGACAAAGAAACCAGTCGAATTGCTGGTGCCAACCCAAAATTGTATGGTGAACATGCTGTGTCGGTGTTGTTTTTCCGTTGCGACTGGGGCGTGTACGGGAACACATCAGGTGCTTCAGAACCTCCGCGACGGGCGCAAAAAGCTGCGTTTGCTGGACATCAAGATTGGTCAGCAGCTTCTTGGTGACGATTTGTTTATGTCATTGGGATCAGGTTGGCGGTTGGTTAACAGGTCTATACTCAGCAGGCTATTAGTCTTATATAATATTACAGTAATCTAACAACAGGTTTTGGGGTACTATATCCCACTATATGCACATAAATGTTGCTAGAGAGCACCCTGATGGTTTTGGGCTGGTGCAACTTCCTGGCTCCTCTACAACACGTGAGAACAGGCTAGACTTCTTCAATCACTACATGTACTTGTACGTTTTGTACCTGCTCAGTTGCTTCAGCAGGTCATTCATCTATTTGTCACCTGGATCTAGGATGATCTAGGCACACATCTTCGCTCATGTTGTTCAGCTAAAGGGCGCGAAGACCATCTGTGCTCTGAAGCACATTACATCGTCACATCATCACACAGGTGCTGAGTGCTGGGTCTTCCCCCACCGCACTAAATCATGACTTTCTCGCTTCAAAGCATTCTGAACGCGAAGCCACATTTTCTTTCAAGATAATGACTGAACCGCACTATTTTTCGAAGCTTCAATCTGCTTTTGGATTTGGACAAATTTGTCCTTGCCCAGGACTGCACAAGCAGGCTGGCAGGGGAAGTCTGGAACCTCAGTGTGCAACAAAAAACTGGGCAGGAAAGGATGGAACGGGAAAGCTGATGGTTGAGTCGGATGAATCGTGCTTTCAAGTGCGATGCCATCTCCACTGGTCACATCTTGTCCAGACTCAACCAACTCAACCGACTCAACTGACCCAACCCGCTCCCGCTATGCAGAAAGCTGCAACATGCTGCATTTTTTTTGGCAAAGGTCGCATGCAGCTGCCTTGCGCCAGGCTGTCGTTGTGGTAGCCTCAGGACGAGGTGAAATCGGCTTAGCTGCAGAATCATGTCGTGAGGATGTGAGGGGGGAGAAGCATGGGGAAACTATATGAAACTATCTGACATTTTCACAACATTTTCACAACATTTTCCCTCATCACCGTGTTGCAGCAGTTGCTTTCAGAAAATCATCGAAAATCTTCGAGCAGCCTCAGGATGGTCTGACCAACTCTGCTGGAGAGGGCTTCCGTCTTGAGGGCTTTGATGGCCAGCCAGCTTCATTGACAACGATGGACCGAGAGCGTATTGATTTGGATGGCCATTGCATCGTGCAGATGATCAACATAAATTGTTGAAGAAATATATGACACGATCTTGCATCTCCCCATGCTGATAACACCACCTTCTTCATCGGAGTCATGAGGAGCCGTAGCTGCAAGACTAGCGGAAGTGTTTCATTTTATGGCAGCGTTTGGGGGTCGACAAGGGAAGCAAATGCAAGCACCAGCGGGCAGGATCCGCTGCATGATCTTGGGAAAAAGAATGTCACGTGCCCAGACCCTCTTTCATCCAGTATTATCCAGTATTTGTCGACATGGAGAACAAATGCAGATGATGCCTCCTGACCGCATAATTGAACTGAGGAAAAGCTGTCCAAGAAGGTGAGGGTCTTTGATTTTTTTGGGTGCCCTCCTCCGTCCGCCCCCACACAGTTCAAGATATCATATAAGCGACGCCACGCGAAATCTTTGTGGTTTCAGGCTTTCAGGATTATGTTGCAACGAATGACTGCGGCGAGCATGCTCACGTGCTTGACTTAGATACGTACAGAACATTTGAGAAGCTTTAGAGCATTGGGAGGGCTTGGGGATGGGGCTGCTTTCTGGGCAGTGAGGTTTTATTTGGACTTGCTCGACCATCCACTTCCAAGCAAGGTGCACTGGGATATGTGAAAGAATGAGCTGGCCATCTCAGTGTTTTAACGCACGCCACGTGATTGAACAGTTTGATGAGTTTGATGGCAGGCCGCCCTGGAAAAAGAGCTTGGTCGTTCTGAGACGGTTGGCAGCCTACAAGATAGTGATGCTGACGCTTTGCTGGTGCAGCATGGCCCACCTTCCATCCCATTCCGCTGGCAGAGAGCCAAAGCCCGCAAAGCAGCCCTTGGACTGCAGCAGCTGTAGCTGTAGCATATAGAATACAGAAAATTTGATGGTATTTGAACATTTTGATAGTCCACTCTTGCTACCGTGGCCGAGGCGGAAATCGTGCTTCACCAGACCCTGGTCAAAGTGACAGGCTGGGACCTTGGGATTTTGCATACGGCGTGCTCAGCGCAACAAGTTGGACGGAGTAACGATGACTAATGCGGCGGAGCATCTAAGGACTGGCCGTTGCTTGCTTGAAGCCAGTTCCCCTGATATGCGGCCTGTTGCGGTGTGATTTTGACTGCGTTATACTTGTGCTATACTTGTGCTTTCAGCATCAAGCCTGAGGTGCCCAATACCACAGAAGTGGATTGGAAGCATGGGACCAAGATGGACCAAGCCCATTTACACTATGCAGACTTTGAATGACTTTGACACAGTCTGCGGTACTGGTGTGGTATAGTGGGTGTGGTGGGGGTGTGTTGGTGGGTTTCCCGTTGCTCGTTCTGCTCAACTCCGTTTCCATGGTCTGTCCTTTAGCTTGCAATATCATATTGAAACATATTGAAACATCAAATTCGAACTGGCCACCTTTGGAAAATCGAGTCCAGCACCGGGGGCACCATCGAAACTGGCCATCCCAAAACAGAGTATGCCCAGGTTCAGTGGCACTGGGCTTTGACATTGGACAGCCCCAATCTTACGAGAGCGCCATATAATCCACATAGGATGCAAATGTTTAATTTTGGATGCGAAGTTTGGGCATTTCCTCAAAATCACACGGCACAGCATTGTACGTATTGCAACGATTCCATTCGATTGGTTGCACATTGACTTAGGATGCCAAAACGTGGGGAAGAAGAAATGCTGCGCACTGGCCTTGTTGGTGCAATGTGAAGATTCGAGAATCACTCGGCCTGTTTGCCACTGAAGGCTTCTTCTTAGAGCTGAAACATTTTGAAACCTGTTGAAAACCTCTCATTCCTCCCAATGCCAGCAGAATGCCAGTCCCTGAGATACTTGAGATTTTGTCTTCAGCAGGGCATTTCCGAGGCAGCAAGACCATTGTCTCCATCTTCGATTGGGGCAGGTCGGAGCTCAACACAATCGAGAAGTATCCTGGCATTGAACGACGGATAACGACGGCATTGTAGTGCCCGAAGCGCACCCCTCCTGTATTTTCCTGACAAACTGTTGCCAAGCTGCAACAAGAGAAGTAAGGAATGCATCGATGAGCGCAGACGACCAGCATGATCGGAGGAAGCCACAGCCTCAGCTTAATATGCTTAACGGGGCTTAACGTATTTGATCCCATTTGGAACCGTGGTGAATCCTGTGAGGGCTCATGTCTTTGCGCGCTTTGTGTGTGATGCTGTAGTTCTCACATTGAGCATAATGCTCTGTCATACTGTGTCAAGTCGCTGGCCCTCTGTGCTTAAACATCCCATGCGGCTTATGCACGTTTTTCTGCCAGTGTTTTCAAAGTTTGAACATGAGCTCTTGCACCATATCATGCAAGCATGGGCTTCCCCCCAAGCGATTGCAAGGACGCATTCCTGATCGGAAGTAAGAAGGGAAAAAGTGGTAACAGCAATGCTGTAGTTTCTGATGGCCTTTTCGCGGGTGTACATAAAGCACATTGCAGGACCACAAGAAATCAAATCAATGTTTGCGCCAGCTACCCAAAGAGAAACAGCACATGCTATCCCTTGACCTTTTGTTTGAGAACGAATCTTTCCCGATGAATCGCTTGACGCACTTGAAACAATTGTGTCTCCTTGCCACAGCCTGGTCCTGGAGTTTCTCCTGGAGCGGTGCCTTTTCAGGGCGAACTGGGCCCAGTCCTCCACGGCATTTCGCTGAGCAAGCTGCACGCCATCGGAGACGACATATTCATGTTGCAGTATCAGCGAGTTCAACAGGCACGATGCAGAGCCGAAAATACGAAGTAGGTGACAAAGTACTCACTTACTATGAGGAGGACTGCATGTGGTATCCGGGTCAGATACTATCAATCAACCGAAATGGCTCTTACTTGGTAAAATGGGATGTGCCAGAAGACGGTATTGAGGAGGTTCAGGTAACGTCGGAGCACATGCGGTGTGCACTAATTCCAGTTCGAGAGCTTGAGATCGGGCAGAAATTTTCGGGGGTTGTCTTTGAAATCAATAGCTTTGGTGCTTTTGTAGACATCGGTGCTGAAGAGCATGGGCTGCTGCCAATTGGAAGGATGGCGACAAGCTGGTTTAATAGCACGGAAGAAGTCCTCGAAGAGGGCGATAGTGTAGATGTTTGGATCAGTAGAAAGAAGGATGGGCATTTCAGCCTAACAATGGTCAAAGACTTGATCGAAACAGACCTGAGCCCTTTCACCGATTTGAAGCCTGATCAATGGGTGACTGGAGTTGTCAAGAGCATCGCTTCTTTCAAGGGAGCCTTCGTAACGGTGTCTATAGATGGCATTTCTGCAGATGGCTTCTTGCACGTCTCTGAGTTGAGCACTTCTTTTGTCTCCTCAGTGGATCAGATCTTGTCCAAAGGACAGGAAGTGAGAGTCAGAGTGCTTTCAGTAGATGTCGAAGCTGGCCGAATGATTTTATCCTTGAAGCCCCATACCATCAAATCAATGAACAGGCAAGCCGAACCTGATAGGAAGCATGTTATGCATGGCGGAGCTCAGTCAAGACTAGCTGCTTTGGCAAAGATTACATCTGACCAATGGCTGCAGGGCAAAGTGGTCCGGGTGATAGACATTGGGGCATTTGTAGCTGTGAATCCAGGGACTGCGCCGGCATTTTCAGAGATGGGCGCAGTCGATGGCCTCCTGCACGAATCCCAGATGACTGGCAGGGCCACCCGGCAACAAGTTGCCTTTGCTACCAGTACTAGTATCAAGGATCCTGGCACTAGCACGGAACCTCAAAGAACTAACATAAGATAGTATACAACTATATGCAACTGCATAACTTCCATTGACTTCTATATGCATCTATATGCTCTTTGCTGCTGTGTCAAAGGCAAATCAGATGAAGTCAAACTTACATTTGTAGCCTACTTATAGCATCTTATAGCTAATGAATGCCAATGATGTAGGCAGTCTCGTCCTGAAAAACATGGGGATGATGTGCTTTCAGCACAATTGATGTTTTATATATGTTTTTTTTACATGTTTTTACCATTCTGCACCCTTACCCACACCGGGTGACATGCAAACACTCGATGACATGGGTGAATAACATAATGTATTACATATAATATCATATCATATCATATCATATAACATAGTACTGTACGGTATAGCATATTAATATAACATTTTGCAGAGTACACCGTTTCAGTGTTACCATGTTTGGTCTCTAAAACTTGCCGATACAAATCGATGCAAATGGTGTTTAGCCATGTTTATTCATGCTTTACCCCTGGCTTTATTATGCTTTGCTCTTCCGTGGTTTGACAATTTGAGGTGAGAGAGGGAGACATGATCAACGTTCGCATAGAAGCCCTGGACGTAGAGAAGGAAAAGTTGAAGCTGTCGACAAAATATAGCAGTGTCGCAGCCATTGGAAGCGACTGGTACAACGGTGTGGTATCAACGATAAACACGGGTGGACTTGTCGTAGCATTGGTCTTGAAGAATGGTGACTATGAAACTGGATTCCTCCCAATATCGCAGATGCCAAGCGATCTCAAGCCACAGTCCCTGTTGATTGGGCAAGAGGTGAAGGTGAGGCTGCTGTCCTTCCGAACCGGGAAGATCACCTTATCCATGCTGGATGGTTCAATGAAGTCATCTCGACCTAGCTTCCCAGCATCAGACTTGTCCACATTTGAGAACATTCCACCGACGAAATGGATGCTTGGATTCGTTGCACACCGTGCTAAAACTGGCCTCTTCATTGCTCTCGAACTCGACGGCATTCGAGCAGATGCCCTGCTTCGATATGGAAACATGGCTCGGATGGCTCGGGGTCTCAGCGGGGTCTCAGCGGGGTCTCAGCGGGGTCTCATTTGCTTTTCTAATTTTTAATATTTTTTAGCCATGCAACATTGCACATGGGACGGCAGCCAACAAGGCCCGCACAAGGAGGGCAGAACTTTCGCAGGACTAGGGTACCCCCTGGTACTCCCCAGAACCTTTCCGAGCGCATCGCACAAGTGTATCTCTTCCGGCCATGCTGTAGGGTCTCAGGGTGACGTATGAAATCAATTTGCCCGACATCACGTACGCATGCACACACGCAAACACACACACACATATCCACACACATGCACACGTAGATATACGCATGCTGTGCTTAAAATATCTCAAAGCACGCGAAGAGTCTAATTACATTATTGCTTTTGCTTCTTGAACTTAGGTGCAAGAGGTGGAGGTGGGGCAACCAGTGCGTGTCAGGATCATTAACCTGGACACCAGCCAGGGCAAAATGGAAGCCTCAATGTTGCCCGACAGAAATCGGCAAACCACCAGACGAAAAAGTGGCTTGCACCCAGGGCTGGGATTATCTTCTGGCGAGCTGGTTGAATTTGGTTCAAGGATGTTGCAGATACATCAGATGCAATATAATATATAATATATTTATTTTTCCTTGATGTTTTGAAGACGATTCGTACAACTCAAGGAGATCCGTTGGATGTGCTAGATCGTGCTAGACTGTTCGACACAACCCCAGGTACTGGAGATTCTACTATGGAGGCATCTTGCGCCTCTCTTGGGAGGCCAGACCACCCTTGTTTGGCTGTTATTTAAGCACCCAGAGGTGCCAAGCAAATACGAAATGGATCTAAATGGATCTAAATGGCGCATCCAGAACCGGTGCGGCTGGTAGAGTCATGTCATGACATGGTCTGAGCGTATGGATTACTGTAGGACTCATGCTGCCGGCAAATGGCGAAATCATCACTCATTCGGGGAGGGAATCCAGAGTTCAGGACGCAGCCTTGCTCTCCAGGTTGCAAGGGCATACTACCATCGCTTTTGCAATGTTGGAGACCAGAGTGGACAGGGCCAGAAAAGCACAATGCTGGCAACTCTTAAAGATACGACTTGTATAAGCCTTTCCAAATCTTTCCAAACCTCTTGCCTCGTCAGAGCTTTTCAGATCTCAGATCTTTTCAGTCTTCGCCTAGACTTGGGAACTGTCCATTGAGGTCGGTGGCTGGGACCGTGTGGCCTTCATGCTTTACGACTTTGATTCAATGCTCAGAACCTCAGGTCTCAGAGTCTCAGAATTTCTCAGATTGCTTGTCCCAGTTGTCCCATTTCGCGTTTAGTTTCCGAGCCTACCAGGCCTCTCCAGTGGAGCATGTACTGCACTGGATCATACTGGATCCGTACTTTGTTTCTTCAAATCAGTTTTTTTTTTTTTAAATGCCTTCTTTCGGTCCAGTTTTTGACTTGCGGCAATTTTTTGGGAGATTAACGTGCGCTCTTTGTTTCCAAGGTCTGACAACGATTTCATGGGTAAAGTGGCTCTGAGCTCAGGGCAAAGATATCATGGAGGTATTTCACGGTATTTCAATGGAAATCACTTGGCCACTTGTAAAAAGAGCTCGTTGAGTGTGGTGTGAAACTTGTGACAGGAGCAAAGCAGTGTGACGGTGAGCTCAGGATGTGACCGTGGAGCGGACCAAAGAGACCACGGTTCAGTTGGAGTTGAATCAGAGGTTCTTTACTGCCACCCAGTCTATAGCACCATCATGCATCATCTCACTTCTTCAATGCGTTCCCATCTGCTTCACGATCGACAGCTGCAAATTCAAAGATTTAGCGCTGCTGATAAGAAGTAATTATAAATTATAATTGATATTCTTCTTATTATTATTCTTCTTATTATTATTATATGCAATGTTCCATTGTCCCAGTTCTTTTTTCTTTCCTTTTCTCATCTTTTCTCTACATACTCTCTCAGGGTCTCTCTCTCTCTCTCACATTTTTTGATCTATTTTGTTTGTTTGGCAGCACTTGATCGTTGCAATAGGCTCTTCCGGTTGGCTTCCGGGGTTGCAAGAACCGAGTGGAGATGTTGGAAGCGCGTAGCGAAGCTGTTGGTGCCCCCAGATCGAGATGGCGATCGCTTCATATGCATAACTTGATATGAGAGAGAGAGAGAGAGAGGGAGAGAGAGGGGGAGAGGGAGAGGGGGAGGGGGAGGGAGAGAGAGAGAAGGAGAGGGAGAGAGAAGGAGAGGGAGAGGGAGACAGAGGGAATCGAACCCAACAGACGCAATTCTTTCCATTTAACAATTTAACGTGTAGAAGAGCACGGTGTAGTTGCTCCTTTGCTGAGGACTTACTCAATAGAGCCCCGAACTTGGAGTACGAAGCTGTCTAGAAGGGGGGGCGGTGGTCTCAGATCGTTGACGACGCATGATGGCGTATTCGAGGTGGGAGGAGTATCCAAAAGAATCCCGACTGGTTGGTGCTTGGCGCGTCCGGCCCCAAGACGGCCAGATACGAGAGGGCGCCAATGTTCACAAGCCAACGATTGGTCACGGCGTTTCCGAATCCCATTTCTTCATATTTCTTCCAAATCTTCCTCTGTCTGACTTGCAGCTGTTAGAGATCTAGGGGCTTCCAGAAACAGAATGATGGCGTTGCAAGTGTCTTTGCATCCTCTTTATCAGTCTTCAATGACTTGAATCCAATGAGCCAGGCAAGCCAATGAAACATATGAAAAAGAACCACTCACATGTGCACTGGCAAATGCAGCAATAGGAAGGATTTGAGATGTGAGAAAGGGCAGCAAGTAGCCAAATGCTGTGACACGGACCGATTTCATCCAGTTTCAATGTCAGTGGAGCATGGCACTGAAGCAACGAAGATGGGTTCCCTTGCTCCTGTCCCAGAGGTGCCTAGTATTGCTCAGTTGTGGCCCGTGTTGAAGGGATTGCAGTGCAGCAGCAGCTGATTTGAAGCAGCTCCACCATTATTTTGGATTCCTAAACATGCAATGAAGAAGTGAGAATGCTAGGAGCTAGCGAATCACTGTCCAGTCAAATTGAAGCCTAGCCGCCGTGGCCACAGTCCAGGCAGTCCAACGGCTTCTCTCTGAACTTCACTTGGAATGCTTTGAAATGGCCTTTCAGCAGCGGGAACTCCGCTCAATCAAGGTGGAGCGGCTGGCGCAGCGTAGTGCTACCTATGGGGATTCCAAGCCCAACGGCCCCAACCGTTGACGCTGAGACGGTAATGCCCGGTAATGAGAATAGTAATTATGTAATTGCAGAATATCGGGGTCACCGGAAGATGTTGGCATATGTTGGCATGGTCCCAATTGATGCAAGTTGCATCAGGATTTGGCGTTGATACGCTTCGAAGAACTGCTTGAGTTGGGCCTTTCCATGGTCCAAAGCTCAGAAGGTTTTTCCCTCGGAATTTGTTAAGTCTGTGCTATCATATGATATGATATGCTTTCATGTTTACATCTGTTTACTTGTGGTCAGGTCCAATGCCATCTCTTCTTGGCCAAGATTTCCGAGATCCTCCCACCTGAGAATGGTACTTTGAGGTGAGTTCAAATGTCTCTCTTTTCTGAAATTAAGCGTTCCCAGCAATTAGACCAGATATAACAGACATTTAGCATCACTCATCACTAGGGTTTCCCATGATACCCGACAAATCTCTTCAGATTTAAACCAAGAATCATCCAACATCCTCCAACACACTCAGTCGCCCCGGAATATGTGAAACCTTGACGCATTGTTTGACTTTGTTTGCGCAGGGTCCAGGAAATCAAGGGCACAGTGGAGGAGGAAATCCTGAGGGCCTTTATGCAAGAAGGCTCTGCATTTGCGATCGAATCATGCCTCATAGATCACTCCGAATTGGATAGGTATGATAGGCGCCTACTACCAGTATCATTGGGAATTTATTTTGTATGCCTTTTTTGGGGGCTCTTCATGGCTCTTCACTGCCTTTTGCAGTTGGCATAGCAGAGTGGAATGCCCATCCGCATGTAAGTCCACATAATCCAAGGCAGTGTTGATGCCTTCAGCTTTGCGGCACGATCTGTGAGGCACATCTTTGGAGCCATCTAGAGATGATCACGGTGAGAGTGGAGACTTTAGGCTGCCGCAATGCAATCGGATGCAGTCGGACAATATGCAAACATATGCAAACCAGCTAGCCTTGAAAATGTGCACGCATCACCAGATTAATTAGAGTTCTGACATGGCGACTTCAAAAAGCATAACATCCTTGAACAGGCCGGAGACCATGCCCCCTCCGCCATCCACACCTCTGTCTGAAGTGTGCCGGAAACGAGCGCATTCCAGCCACTACTCGACAGGACTGGAACGGAGCTTGCAGATACGAGGGTGTGTGAAGACGAGTGCATAGCTAGATATATAGTTTGTTGGGTCTCCACAGCTGACCCATGGAATGCTTTTGGCATCATACACCAGCTATGGTGAGGATTCTTTTTTTCGATTTATAATTTATAATGTTTTATGTAGTTTTGTTATTTTTGAGATCTTCATGATCTTCCATATTAACTGATGGAGATGCACTTTTTCTCTATGTCTTTTCGATTTTAATACTCTTCGAGATGACATCGACACACAGCCTTGTAGAGAAACAGAGACTGAATTAAGTGGCTGTGGATGTGGCTATGTTTTCTAGTCATAGTCGTCAGTCGCCTCTGTTCTCAATCTTTCAGCTGAAGCTGGGTTCCGTGGCCATTGTCTCAGGAGCTGCACGTGGGTCTGAAAGGCAACCAGCTCAGTGTCAGCCACCGACTCTTCCTCATCGCTACATTTGGAGGCCGCAAAGTGTTCGAAGATGTTTGAAGGTTTTTGAAGGTTTAACACATTTTAACACTGTTGAACATGCTGAAATCAAGGACAGATTTGAAACACCTTCGCCGAAGACTCTAAAATAAAGAATGCTTGAGAGATTGTAAGCAGTAAGCATCTCATGATTCTCATGCACTTTTGCACGTGGTCATCGTGGCAAGTTTTGATCAAGTTCAGATGGAGCATACGCAATGTTAGCACTTTGGCAGACATCTGTGGAATCTTACACTGTCACTATTGATGTGCTGCACTGTTCTGCTAAGGTACTAAGATTCTGGATAATTATGCAGATGGAAATGCACTATAGACATCTATAGACTATATACATTGACACAAGCTTGCACACACACACAGATGACTCATGATGTGCACTACAGAAATTCGTCCAAGCTATTTGGGGAGGGTTTTAAAGCTGGCACGGTTTAACCGGATGTTCATAGTGAAATCAGGGTCCAATTTTGCAACGCACAGCTGTTAAAGGTTTTGGATCTTAAAGTCTCTATATAACAAGCGAAAATTTGATGCGCGGTCTTTCCTGGAATATACTAATATACTGTACTATCTACCCTTTGTACGGGCTCTCATTTGGAGGGGTGTTTTTGTTATTTGTGTTTTTCTTTCTTGTGGCGTTTGTGGCTTTTCGGACTCTTGGAATTTGGTCTTGTGTGGCTTTTTGCTC
>Ga0126342_10002621_pt1 | contig 28402 bp, 21 predicted proteins | sample Cyp1metagenome_FD_92528 | JGI IMG/M metagenome (GOLD analysis project Ga0126342, IMG submission 92528) | Coral microbial communities from Lord Howe Island, Old Settlement Bay, Australia - Cyphastrea 1 metagenome | ecosystem: Host-associated > Invertebrates > Cnidaria > Coral ... | reverse complement strand
TCACACTCTCACTCACTCACTGTACATGAACATACATACATACACACAAACTCACCCACCATCACCGCTCCATCACTCTTATACTTCCTCTTCCCTTCTTGCTCTTCTATGGTCAGTCTAAGTTTAAAGAAGTTGGTAACATGTGGGGTTATCCGGTCCTTTAATTTTTTTTGGCCGATTGAAATTCAATCTGTGGGAAGAAACATATATTGTGGCATTATAGCAAGCAGGTTTCATCTGCCAAGCAGTTGCAGCTCTTGTGCTTCACAAGCTCGCAGGAGCTTGTACGACGATTATATCCGAGATATCAAGGACTGGGACAGCGCTCGCGTCCTTGGCACGTGACTGGGACTGTGTACAGACAGATGTTTTTCACGATGCAGATCACATCAATTTCAAAAGGCTGCAAGGTTTCTTCTGTCCAAGGTGTGCCTGTGCGCATGTAGTTTGGAAATCTGTGGAAGGATGTTATCACTATGACTATAATCATGTACTCAGTGCTCCGCTACATGTATATGTTTTGAACTCCAGTTTAGACGTCTAATTACTGACTTACGGACCGATGGTTATAATCAGAAGATGCGTTATCGGCGAGCGAGATGCATTCTCAAATTCATGAGATAGTTAGATGTCATTAGCCACGCTTTAGATATTGTTGATGCAAATGCTTTATTTTCAGACACCGCCATATGGTTATGTCCATGGATAGGTGGGCCCAAGATACACGCCCAGGTCGTCCTGCGGCGCAAGTTGAGCCAGCCGGGGAAAGAAAAAAGTGATCCAGCAGACTTGCTGTAAGTATGAAAAGAGACTTTTGCATGTATAAAAAACTTGTAGCATTGCCTGATTATATTTTTATTATATTATATTATATTATATATTATTTTGTATTATATTATATCATATCATACTATAGTATGTTGCATTATATTTTATTATATTAAATCATTTCATATTATAGTATGTTATATTATATTTTATTATATTATTTTTACTTTATAATAAATATTATATATTATTTTATCGTTTATCTTATAGTTCAATTTATTTTCATTTATTGTATTGTATATTTATTTTATAATGTATACAATACATATCCTCTATTTCCCCAGGTTGTGTATTGGTTGTGTATATAAATACACATCCCAGAAAAACGCGCCAGGGATGCCACAGCGGCGTTCGCCTTTGTAGCGTTTTCCCCTTGGGCTCTTCTGCAGGGTTGATGCAGGAACTGTGGAGCTTCTCGTTGGAATGGATTGGTTGGGGGAAACCCTCAAGGAAACCATGGTGTGTTTACCCTGAAATAGAAGCGTTTCCTGCAACTTGTTGAATTCTGAGATCTATGTTGATGTGTCAATGGATTGGTTTGTTGGGGAAAATCAACTGCAAACAGGGACACCCTCTGGTAAACTAACATAACGATGGAAAATAACCATGTTCAATAGGTAAATCAAATCTAAATGGACCATTTTCAATAGCTATGTTAAATTACCGGAGGGTACGTGCTGGGATATATGGATATATGGGGATTATAATGGGACAACAGTAGGGATATAATGAACAAACCAACCCATGCTTTGAGGTTCAATGGATCGGTTTGACGGAACATCTCAACCGGAAACCAGGCCCTAGGGTTTTCCGGTTTCAATGTTCCCTTAAACCAATCCAATGGTGGTGTCATTTAAATTTAAAAAGAGGAATTTAACCCATCAACACATTCAAAACTACGTTGGATTTAAGAGGGTAGCATGGTGATGCAACGAGGATTCACAGGACTATAGGGATTTATGCTGATATATATATATATAACGGGTATTTTAAGTATCAATAAATGCGCAAAAAATGTTCTAATACGGGATGAGATGGGGTAATATCACCAACTTGACATGGCACTTCATTTTTTAAAATCCCCAATAATTAGTCACTGGGAAAGATGATGATAACCCGTTGGGTTTTGGAGGAGGACGATGTGCTGTTGGAGATCGATGGAACCGAGATTAGCCAGGCGAGAACGGCTGGAACGGCCCCGAAACAACGTCACAATGTGAGCAGTGGCTGCTAAACCCCTGTTGGTTGATGATTATAGGGGAGTATACTACCCAATATATCGAGGGTTATGATAATCTAACAGGGGCATCCCTCTTAACCAACCAGTATAATGGAATGACAGAGGGGTTTTGAACACTGGTCATGCGTATGTAGATTTAAAATATATGTATATATAGATTAACATGTACATGCCCCAAAAATTCCACTAATTTTTGCACTGGGTGAAGTGTGGATTATCACTGCTGCGGTAAGTAACATGGGCCATTTAACTTTCAGGGTGAATGTGTATATGAATATATATATATATATGTACTATTAGTGAAACCATCTCCAGACTCCATACAGACATATATATATACATGTACAAGGCATATACTATGATATAATGGGATCCTATATTTTAGCAACACTTTTTCTTTTTGTTTTGTCCAAAAACGGCGATGCCAACATGTGTCCTCGTCAGATTGGAATTTCCGTGGTGGATTGACTGTAAGGTATGTATGTTTGGTCAAATCCACATTAGTGAGAAGCGCAATTTTTGGTCAAATTTGCAGGACAACTTTCTATTCCAGGTATGGCCCCTCCAAGGTTTCCAGGCTTTCCCTTAAACCCACCCATTTTTTGCCAAGAGATTTTCGGGTTGTCCAGGATGCCACCGTTCCTTTGCGGGACAATGTGTGGGGCTCGTGGGGCCATTGCGGGTGACATGGACGGGTCTTGAAGAAGTGCGTGCATGATGCTGTGTGGGTGTGTGTGTGTTAGTTTTAGTGTGTTACCCTCTAAACTATCAATTTGATGTGGTTCTAATCCACCATGAATGTAGATCATTAACGGGAACCCTTGGTGTTTGTTCCATCGTTTTTGTATGTTTGCTATTTACCCTAGGGTAAAAACTGAAATGAACGCCACAAAATTGTCACTGCCACCAAGGAGCGAATCCACTTTGGCCACTTGATCGCCAAGCATGTGGCAGGCGTGAAGTGTCCCACTGGGGGCAACTGTTTCTGTAGTTCTGTGCTACCATTGATTGCCATCGTTTAATATTGAAGTCCCCATAATATGTGTCTACATTCATACAAATATTATATATACATAGTATATATATATATATATACATATACACATGTTCTTTTTCAATTCGGCAGAGTCAACTAGGCAAGAAAGAAGCAATGCCTGTGACATGCACTGGCTTCGGACATGTTTGGACCAAAGTCAGGGAGCCTTTTCACGGCAAAACATGATTATCGCTGGGTTAAACAAACAAGACAGATTCAGATGTTGAATCATGTGTTGATAATAGGATATAATGACCTAAAAATGGATCGTTAATGGGATGATCATGGGATAATAATGGGATATCATTAGCCAACTTGTTTGGGGGATGGTAAACATACCGACCCCAAAAAATATGGTGATGACTTGGAGATGCTGGCAATAAATGTCTGAGATATTCGAATGAAAGCTATATACCTTGGACCCCTCAAAGTGCTTTCAAGTTGTTTGCCTGAAATTTGAGGTTGAATGATAATTTTACAGGTGAGAAAATGTAAGAAATACGAAAAAACATGACCAACTGTTTTCCCCGCTCTCTAATTTTACATAGTTTAGCTCTAAAAAAGATAAAACGGTAATTTATCATTACCCTCTGGCACTCTGGTAAACGTTTACATAACTATGGAAAAACGCCATTGTTCATGGGAGAATTCACTAAACGGTGACTTTCCATAGTTATGTTAAATTACCAGAGGGTATAGTTTAGGAACGGATGTGTTTTTTCTGTTTTTCTTGGCACGACCTGCCTGGACATTCCATGGACTTCGTGAGCAACTTTTCTGGTGGTTTTGGTCAGGGTCAGGCTGGTCACCCAAGACACAACTAGGAGACCTCAACGCCCGGGTGTGTTTTTTATTCTTTGTATTCTGACATCAAATCCCTGAAAGATTGTTAAAGTCGCCAATCGTTTATCACTTGAATCCCTGAATGTTGACATATTTTAACCCATTCTTCAGTTCATCCACAGATCAGTTTCCCTTGGGCCCAGCCATCAATGCCGCCGGCGAACCGCTCCTGGGATCGCAGGTCGTGACAGTGTCAAGGTGAAGTTGTGGAGAGAATCGGAGTCGCTCGAGGCGATCCTTACAGGGAAAAGAGTTAAACATTTTAGGACACCTCCAATTGGATTACTATTGGGTTAATAATGGTGGTTAATAGTGGTTAATAATGGTTAATAATGTTGGGTTACTATTATTGATCATATATAGCTAATTTTTAAAAATGACTGGCTGGTTGGTGGTTTGGAACATGGCTTTTATGACTTTCCATATATTGGGAATGTCATCATACCAACTGACGAAGTCATATTTTTCAGATGGGTAGGTCAACCACCAAGCAGGTATAATACTACCTGGGTGATTGGAGTTTATGAACTAACCCATAGGATTGGGAAACCGTTTTCAAGCAAGTAGTATTGCATGAGATGGGAACATATGTTATTTTTAATGTTTTAGTTGATTGTTTCAAAGACTTCTGGCAAGTAAGAATATATACAGTACTGTTATGGAAAACAATAGCAATGGAATTCAATGGAAACAGATTGCTTCAATATCTAATATAGCTATGTAACATGGTCCATTTTAACAGTTTTAAGAGGACAAGTTTTCTTTTGAATAGATAAAGCATCTATAATTTGTCAATGTTCCATGGCTATGTTACCAGAAGGTATGCTACCAGAATTTGATGGGCACATTGACAGGAATAGTTGACTTTGACCAAGGTTTCCTCTAGATGTTCAGATATGTTCAGGTGTTCCATGGAATACCCTCTGGTAAACTAACATAACTATGGAAAATCACCATTTTTCATCGGAAAACTCACTATAAATTGCCAGTTTCAATAGCTATGTTTGTTTACCAGATGGTATGATAAATATGATCAATGTTGTCAATGTTGACGTGCAATCGCGGATGAAGTTCCAGTGGATGATCATTTCTCGATCCAATCGTTCTGATTCGCAGCTAGGTGGAACTCGCACGTAGTCGCACACTTTACGCGTGAACATCTCCTCAGTCCAGCAATATTTTTTGAATATATACAGCTATTTGGCACAAAACCTACGCTATCTAACCAATATTTCCAAGTTCAGCATCAGTCGCCCAGCATTTCCGAGTCTTTTCAAACCTCTCATTTTATGTACCAGATTTTTTGGGGCAAATACCAGCCTTCCACCATTTTTCAAAGTGTTCATTCCCCATTGACGGGCAAACATCTACCAGAATCTATATACCTGGGTAAATTATAATATTTCACTAACCTGAATTAAGGCCATTTGGGGATGATTTCCCTTACTAACCATGATTTCCAGTGAGGTCGCAGTGGGGTCGTTATAATTTACCCAGATATACCATATATCAACACAAGAATGACATTGCCATGACGAATGGACACTTTCTCTGAGAATCCTCATGTCAGAGAACATCTAGATTATGGGCCATAGCATCATAAAATGTGGATGATTTCTTCATGGGATATATCATGATATATCAATATCATTTAAATATGATATATGATAAAGATATATCCCACGTTTTTTCCCATTGAATATCGTGAATGCATCGAAAATTTCATCATTGAATGTATAGATCTCCTTTTCCACTGGTTGCTTAATTTATAGAATGTTCTTTTCATTCAACACATCCAACAGCTAGATTCTAGATACTACTACTTACTACTTACTACTGCTACTGCTACTGCTACTACTGCTACTGCTACTACTGCTACTGCTACTACTGCTACTACTGCTACTACTGCTACTACTGCTACTACTACTCCTACTACTCCTACCCCTACTCCTACTCCTACTACTACTACTACTGCTACTACTACTACTATTACTACTGCTACTGCTACTGCTACTGCTACTGCTACTGCTACTACTACTACTACTACTAAATAATGATAATTAAATATATAATAGTAGCAAGAATAGTAAGACAGGTCTACCCATAACAATTTACCCATTCACCGAGAACCCGTGGAGGTGGATGTGGCCCTGCGGTTCGGGGCACCTGGCGTTTTTGCGATCGGCAGCGCGCGAAATTGTCCTTTTAGAAAAAAGTACCTCGGGTATTTTTTTATCGTTATAATAGTACAATAGATATAATACATATATATATACATATTTGTTATGTTATTGATTATTAATTATCAGTCATTATGATCATCTAATACTATCTAACAAAGTTTGAATTTCATGGAGACAGCCTGCTCAATCAACCAGTGGCAAAAGGACATGGCCATGCGGCGACCATAGAACTGCCATTTAATCACTGGTTGGTGGTGACTGGAACCATGGATTTTTTTCTGACTTTCCATTCAGTTGGGAATGTCATAATCCTAACTGACGAACTCCATCATTTTTCAGAGGGGTGGCTCAACCACCAACCAGATAACCACTTTCCCACCATTTTCCCCCACCGAAAAAGCCATGTCACGACTGGGCCACAAAAATGAGGCCCGACCGCTGGCTGGTGCCTCGCATCGATGGCTACGACGCTGCGGCGGTGGGGATGAAGTCGGGGAAGCGGGGAACTGGCATATAAATATTATGTATATATATATACATTACATACATACTGCATCATATACTGTATATATATACATACATATGTTTATATTTCTTTATATATATATATATACATATATATTACAACATGCATAGGATAACAAACACACACATATATATATAATACTAATATAGTATAGGTCTGTCTGACAATAGGGGTATGGTCCCCCAATTCATGTTTTTTTGTTTTCTCACGGAGAACATGAGATTATCTTCACCAAAGACAGGGCCCATTTATGGTGGATCAACCAAGAATGGATTGATTACCAGCACCGGTTTACCACATTATCCCTGGTGAAGAGTAGTGTATCCCTGGTGTATTGCTTTATTTTTGTTACTGTGGGAATAGTAACCTGACCAGAAATTACCATTTGTGCCCCAGATGGGTTGATTTCCGGTCGGCTGATTTTCCTCTTGCGGTCAGTTATCAGAAACCCCACTGAATGTTTGGTTGATCTGGTGCGAATCTTTGGCTAATTTCGTTTCTAGAGGAAGATGACACTTATCCCACTCAGAATGGAGTGGTTGAGAGGCTTGATTTGAGGTTGGCCATAGTTTGATGGGCAATAGTAGGTGAAGTATATCCGACACTATGCAAGTTTACAATGCATAAATATGTACAATATGTGTATATATTTAATATAATATATATATATATATATATTATATATCTGCTCGAATGCTCTGCAGGTAATGCATGTTTCACATAATCAATCAGCATCTTCCTGACTTGTAGGTTGGTTTGAAGCCTGCAAGAGGAGAACCCCAATCAAGTCCCGACCAAGCCAAACACGTTCACCCAGCGTTTGTACATGTATAATCATCATATTCTGTATATGTGGACATTGATCTAGAACAACAAGTGAATCAGTCTCCTTATTTTACATAACATTATTTATATATGTATTATTTTTATTATAGATTATTTAATTTATATTATATTATGTTTTTTATATTTTAATATACTATGCTATATTAAATTAACTTAAATTTTATATTATGTTATATTATATTATATTATGTTATGTCATGTTATATATATTTATGATTATATCATTTTATATTATATTATATTAGATTGTATTATATTATTGTGTATTATATAGTATTTATTTAATTTTATATTATATTATATCATACTGTGTTTTATTATATTGTAGTATTAAAATTCATATTATATCATACCATATTTTGTTTTACTATATTATATACAATTATATTTTTTTAAAAACAATATTATATCATTTGATATTATATTATATTATATTATATTATATTTTATTATATTATATTATATTATTTGATATTATATGATATTATATCATATATTTTGTTAATTACCTATATACTATGCAGATGTTGCAATACATATCATATATATATATATACATATTTAGTGGTACCTGATAGCAGGGAAGATCATTGACACCGGCCTTTTTGTAAATGCCAGGAGTACGCGATCATTGGCGGCTTGGTCTTCATTCCGTTGAGCCATCCATGGGCGGAGTTGAAGAGTGGCTTGGTGAAGGGAAAAATGTGGATGTCAACTGGATACCAACATGGGGATTTAACATGATGTTGCATGATTTTGCCACAAAAAAAAGGGACGTAACCAACAAGGATGGGGTAATTTTCCGATTTGCGGACATCGGATTTAACCAGCAAATAGAAGTTGGTTGTAACATGTTGTAACGGTATCAGCCAGATTGGCATGTCAACACTTTTGGTGTTTTGACCTCTGGGTGAAGGTACTCAGCAGAGCACTTAAAAAATGATCGAAATGTTGGTCGATGATACCATCCATATTGGGATCATCACAAACCATAGGACCTAGGAATTCCCATGGGATTTCCCACGTTAACCTGGAAATGTGAAAGCCAGCGGTGACAATGCAGCAAAAAAAACACCGAAATCCCTGACTGAGCGTCGAGTGATCTTGCGGGTGCAAAAAACATGTTTTTGACTTTCGACCATCCAATTTTGTCCAGTATCCAATTTTGCTGGGTAATCTATTGGTGTACCCTCCAACGAAAACCCAGCAACATGGAAAACCCATGAAGGTTTCCCAAAATGGTGGTAATCCTAAAATCATCCCAAAATACAGCATTTTGAACCATTTTAGTATGGAAACCTATGGAAACCTATGGAAACCTATGGAAGCCTATGGAAACCTATGGAAACCTATGGAAACTTATGGTGACTTGGGGGTCCCCCATGACTTCCCCCGAAGCTCGCCCGAAAGACATCGCGAGATCGCAGGCCACGACAAACACTGGAGTTCCTCGCGAGCCCTGCGGGGATGCCGAACTCAAAATTGGACCCAGCGGAGGTTTTCTAAAGCAACGCCCTAAAAGAAAACACACATACCAGCAGAAAAGTAAACATAATTATATAATCATATTTATATATATATATACATAGTTATAGATTAATATATATATATATATACATAGTTTTAGATTAATATAGACATAAACACATAATTTTACGAACATATCATAACATCTCAAATTCCAAATTTTAGAACAGATGACTTTCTCGGGCCCAGGATCCACCACTACTGGGGTGAAGCCTTGGACCAAGAGGGGCGTCAAGTGGTGGTCCTGTCCAAGGCGGGTGGCACCGGTGGTGTTTTCCCCACGGAGCGGTGGTCGCGGTCAATCCATGGCGCCATGAAGCCATGAAACCTTACAGTTTTTGTTGGCTATGGGGATTACCAGAAATTATATGAAATTATGCCATTATGGGGATTATAAGCCCCATTAATGCCATTTTATGGCCTTAAGCCATTGGTCCAACCAGAAATGATTGGATTACCCCAGGATGGGACTGGAAAATCCATGGGAAAATCCGGTGTTTCCAAAGTCATGGAGCTACCCAAAAAGTCATCATCCATGGGACCTTGTGGGATTTCTCGTTGTAAACTCCATGGATTTTAAGGGAGGATATTTCCCCATTTATGGACACGCCCATGTTACGTAATGTTTGGATTTAGATGAAACACAAAAATGTTTGATCATGTTAACCATTGTATCATCATATGTAATCGGTTAACATGATATTTCATGGGGATTTAGATTCACCCATTATGCTTGGATTGTCGAGATGAGATGAGATGAGATGGAAGAGAATAAACCATAATTATGCAATGTATTGACCGTAGCACATATGTTAGTCTCGGGGTATACCCGTTAGACGCAGCTGGAAACTGGAATTGTTTTGGGGATTTTTGGCCGGGAATGATGGACAACAGATGTGGTTATATTTGTCTCTCCCAGCGGAATAATTCATGACGCATGTTCTGGGAATGTGTGGTGTTTATTTGGGACCAGCCAATTTGATCCAATTTGTAGAGACACAGCCCTGTTTAGTGGGACAATGTTAAACCTACAAGAACTTTGGATGCCTGGAAGACTCAGTATGCTCAGTTTGCACGCCTTCCGGGTGCCAGTGTTGGACTGGCCCCAACCACATGTTGTTGTCTTGCAGACACATGCAAACCTTGAGTGCAAACAAGTGATTTGAGTAAATTGATGACTGTTTTCCTTCAGCTGTTTTCTAAATCAGAGTCTCTCCATCTTGATGTGCCTAAAGGTCTAAAGGCCTGAAGTTCGAGTCTTGTTTTGATGTTTTTGGCTTGAGGAAAGCTGAACGTTCAACCTACAAGGGACCCAACTCACATACACACAAACACACAAGAACTTTAGTAAAGCCTTGGTGAAATCAGTGAAGTACTTGCTTGAATTTAAGATCAAACAATGCGATGTGTTTTTTTTTCGCATCTCTCTAACTCTCTCTAACTCTCTCTAACTCTCTCTAACTCTCTCTAACTCTCTCTAACTCTCTCTAACTCTCTCTCTCTCTCTCTCTCTCTACAGCAATTATTACAATTTGCAGAGCCCAACCAGCAAACAAATACCTACCTCGAAACACATCAAACAATCGATAAGCCCAGGCCATTTCCCCCTCTCGGGTCGGGCCAAAATGTGATGCGCCGTGCCTGCACCGTGTTTAGCGCGGGCATCGCATTCCTCTGCGGCGTGGGAGGTGCTGATCATCCGTGGAAGTGGTCAATATATTGATGAGCGGTGCTACACCCTGATTGATTGATGATTGATATCCATACATCATATACATCCTACATGTGCGTTATACAGTTTTACCATGTGTTTTACCATGTGTTTTACCATGGTTTTACCATGGTTTTAGCCGTGTGTTTACCCATGGTTTTACCGTTAAAAACTATAGCGTTCTAGCCGCCATGGTCGCGAGCTCACCCATTCGGATCCTAGTAATACATTCATTTACTATAAATAAGTATATAAATATAAGTTTTTTGTGCACTAAGTAAATGCTAGACTTTTACCATAGTATTTCATGTAATATTCCGCATTCTTATAGTAAATGAATGTATGCATGATTGGCAACAGTGGTCTTAATCTCACTATGGGATAAGGCCGTGAAACTGGTGCTAAGCAGGGTGACCAGCTACTAACTCGGGGAGTTTTACATGAAGCTACATGACTTTCGGTTCACCTGCAGTTACAAAATCTTGGGACGGCTTGGAATTACCATATCCAAGTGGATATTGTTCAAAAAATCAGGCCAAAGTATGTGTCAGCATTTGTCCGCGAGCTTATCCCATCATTTTACAAACAACAATTGCCATACATTGGTGCTAAATCCCCAGTTTGTCCTTGCTTGTTCATCCCTCAGGAAAGTGAACCAACCCATACCAACCCACTATCTTCCATACATATTTACCAGTTGCATACCAGTTGCATATCCCACTATATCCCACTATACCATACTATACCCCCATTGTGTCCCAATTGTATCCACTTGTGGTTGGTACAGTCGGTACATCCGGGCACCCTGCTACAGTCAGGTCCTGGTTTCAGCCGTTGCATCCGGATGCCGGGCTTTCGTCAGCTGGAAATCACGCAGAAGAACTGTGGCATTGCCGCATGGCTTGCTGGAAAATCCATCATCTATAGATGTAGGGCCGGGAATATATGGCTTGCCCAGGTCTATAAATGATGTTCCCAGCTAATTAGCTATAAAAATAAACCGCCGTTTGTAGGGAATGTTCCAATTGCCATGTTTGATGAAAAATACCAGAGGGTTATAATGGGATATACTGGGATCTCTAACCAACGATATGGCTTTGCTACCTGTTTTTTGGGGCGAAAAACTTTGGCCAATGTGAATAACCTCTGGTTATTTAACGTAGCAAACTGGGAAATCACCATTTTCAATAGGTAAATCATCATCCATCATCTAATGGGCCATGTTCGCTACGTTAGGTCGCCAGCCCATCTGCTTTCCATCGAGTTGGCATCAGGCGCTTGAGCGGAGCAATAGCTTTCCTCTGCTGGATGCCTGGAGAGTGCTGTGGGATTATGTGGGTCTTGGCCAACAGGCGCAGCCAGCTTCGCTGGGGCCTTCGAAGAAGATTTGTGAAAATAGGGGTTTGTCAAACCGGGGTTTGTCTAGAAATAGGGTACCTCTAAATCCATTAGTTCATCAATGTTAATCATCAGTTTCCCTGTTAAAGAGCCATTTGAGGAATAATACCCCATTTTCAAACACATCCATAGAAATCAAGCAAGAAGCATCTGGGACTTATGCTGATGTCGTCTTTTTTGTTCTCAAAAAGATCCAACAAGATCAAGAAACGGAGGGGACATCAACGGTGGTATGGCACAAGACCCTGGCATCGCAGACCAGCTGAGAGTTTAAAAGATGGGTTTCTGTTGATTGTAAGGTGGTTACAACCCCAATCAAGTCCGACCTAAGTTTACTTACGATGAGTGTAAGCCCTTGGATGGATTGCTTTGAGATTGCATCATATATATATTCACATACATACATGCATGCATGCATACATACATACATACACATGCATACATACATACATACATACATACATACATACATACAGACACACACATACATACATACATACATACATACATACATACATACATACATACATACATAGCCATACATAGCCATACATAGCCATACATACATACATTCATTCATACATACATACATACATAGCCATACATAGCCATACATACATACATTCATTCATACATACATACATACATACGCATATATATATATATACTAGCATACATATAGATATAATATATATATATACTAGCATACATATAGTTATAATATATATATATGTAGAATCCCTTTGTATGTGTAATGTTCTAGTGGCAACTGACAGCTGCTGCAAAGTGTCGTCGCTTGCGCAGGAAGGGCCACTGGCACCATACCTTATGCAAGCACGCGATGTGGCAACGCGAGGAGAGTTGAAATTGAGGGCAGCTCGTCGGTATTTCCAATGGGAGGATAGTTAAATCAACTTTGGACTGCTTCCAGTCTTCTTTTCGGAGTATGATCCCGTTCTGAGTTCTTTGCAATGCGTCGGAAGTCACCAGCCGGTGCAAATGGGTATTTCTGGAAACGGGGTATTGTACCTGTTACAGGTTTGATAGGGACATGGTGATCAGCCAATTTTACTTGGGAGTACCCTGGTTTCAGACGAACATATATTTGTTCAAGCCTCGTGGAACCACTCAGAGGTTGTCCATGCAGTGTTGAGCCGGTTTTGTTTGCCCACGTGGCCTTCAAGTGTCTGTCTCCCAAGCACTGCCGACCAAGTGCTTGAGGATGATTCAGCAACCAGGAGATATTATACATTCACAATAGTTCCTTCAGTAAACCATCATTGAATCATTGATGTTTAGATATAAATATGTTTAAATCACTAATGACTTAATCTTGGGTATGCGGATTCTTGTTTGTGGTTCTGTTTCATTTCTATGACCATGTTTCTGAATGTTTTGTGGCCCCAGTTTCGATGATTTCCCATCCGTGGTTGCTGTCCTTCCGTTGCTGGATGTTAAAAAAATGGATCTGGAATGATCTGGATATTTCCAAAGTCCTGGATGAGTTCTTGACCCCAAAAATGGATGATTTCCTAGAAAAATACGAGGATGTCATACGATTTCTTATTTAAAATGCATGATTTCATACTCGAAAAAAACTAAAGGATGACAAGCCCATTGGGATCCGTTGGCTCCATATCCCAATGGCTGGACTTTGGCGATCAAGGCCTTGAGCTTCTTTGGCGGAGGCGCAGAAGAGGCAGCTGGCAGCTGGCAGCATTTTTTCGGGGATTTTTGGCCCTCCAGCGGTGGAGATCTCTATGTTTTTCATGTTTAAGATGGGTTTAATATGTGTTTAATATCCATCAAATGACAATTTTGATGGGGATAATTACAATGATCATTCCGAATAATTCCCATTGGAATTGGGGGTGTCCTCTTTTTTGTATGGTATCGCTGGTGACCATCAGGGATGGTCTCCGCGATTCTTGTTGATTTCTGCCATTTATAGGTATACAAAGACATAGAACGACACAAATCCATGGATGTATCAAAATTGGTCAGACTATCTGTGGGTTTCTCCTTGTCGATGATTATCCAGAAACGTTGGTTTGCCCTTTGAAATGAGTGTTGTTTCCAGAGGTTTTATCCGAGAATAGGGGATAACCCACATCCACTGTGAGAGTCTCGCATTCTCGTGCCTTCAGGAGTCTGTGGGGCCCATTTTGAGCCGATTGGACTCAGAGGCGGCAAACCTGAATTTCTCTCACATGGTTTCGGAAAAATGGACAGGACATTGCCCTTTGATTATTCAACAATACTTAACAGCTATAATCACCATTTTTTTTAAGTGAATCATCATCAGCCATCTATAAATCAGAGGTTTGTACGCAAATCCCCGTAACTTCTCAATGGTATGTGCCTGTCCCATTTTTTCCAAATCCCGGAGATGGGCACATACCCCGGAGAAGGGCACTTGACTCTGAACCCTGCAAATATTCATTTAAAAGACCTGGTGCCCTTCTCAATGGTACGTGCCCATCTTAGATGGTCACTTGTCTTGAGATAGTCCACAAATGAGCGAGAACCCTCATCCAGCCCTTCGAATAAATGAGTCATTTTTTCATAGCTACTACGTTAAATACCCAGAGGGTATTACTCGGTTTAGTTCCGTTTACCGGTATATGACTTGTGGTGACATTGTGGTGTTTTCACGTGTGCTCACGTCTTCGTGGAAATGTTCCAGTCACTCAATTCTGGGACTGATTGGTAGTTTGAAGTCAACTCGTTCCTTCATTGAAAATGGGTTGAATAAATCCAGCCATACAATGTGACATAAATGCGATACCAGTAGTTATGGGATGTTATCGGTAAGACTTAGTCATGTTACCCTACATGAACTTTCCCCTTGGGTCTACCATGTTTTGTGGGGGATGAACAACCACCAGTGATTTTTTGCTGTTCACTGGTACCACAGGTTTGTTCATGTGCCCTTTGATGGGTTTGAGTCCACAACTAATCAAGTCCCATTTAGTAAATGGGTTGCCTGAATTTGAATGAATTTGATCTGGTTGGTGGTTTGGAACATGAATTTTAGGACTTTCCATATATTGGGAATTTCATCATCCCAACTGACGAACTCCATCATTTTTCAGAGGGGTAGGGCTCAACCACCAACCAGCGATGCATTCGTCGGTAGGTTGCTGGCTTGCTGGTGGCTCAACAACCCAGACTTGGATCATGGGAAATATGGACAAGTCATGGGGTTTACCCCATGAAACTCCCATTTGAAGATTCAGGATTTTTGAAGATATAACATGATATTTACATGATGTTTACATATTATTTTTGCACTTACTGTTTCTAATCACCATAGTTTCTGCATTTTTTGTTTCAGACTTCCCAGTGATTTTTCCCTTGGGAAATCTGCGAAGGCACATCGGAAGGTGACAAAGCTCATCGAGGATCATCCCAAGATGCCACCGGAGCGACAGGCGACCATGGCCCGACCGGAGCGGCCGCTGGATAATCCCTCTATTAATGGTGGCTATATATATGGCTTTAGTATGTTTCTATATGTTTCTATATGTTTGTAACTGGGAAAAGCTACTAGCATATAATTCGCATTTTTTTAAAGTATGTTTTAGGATGTGTAAGAATATAAAAATAGCCGGGAAAACAGATAACTAATTGTAATTACAAGTGGTTCTAAAGATATGGAAGTGTTATATATAGCTGGGAAACATCGAACTATACGTGGTGGATGTTTGGTAATTGAGCAATGTTACATGTTTCATGAAACCGAAGGGTAACCAATCACATTTGGAGAATCGACCAACCAATATATAATAACTAATTACTCGTTTCATCTCGTATCGTAATTATAGTTGGTGATCCCCAGTATATATGTTCATGCCCATGATGACATCGGTGATCCCCCTTTTGTTTTTTTAATCACTAACAATGGGTCAATCGGGGAATTTTCACAAAGCATATTGGGGATTTAATCGGAATGACCAAGAAATCTGGTAGTAATTTGCCTACAATTAAGATCAACTAGGAGAATGATGATGTCGAAATTGATGAGCTAATATGTTTCGGATGGGTTGAAACCACCAAGTAGATGAGTTCGGGGTACATCCATTTGCCACCAACGTTATCCCATTTTGATGTGAAAACATGTGAAAACATGTGAAAACATGTGAAAACATGTGAAAACTAGGGCACCAATGTCTTGACCGATGAACGGACTCTAAGTCGTTGGAGACCAGATGGTCTCCCAGATGAGACATGGTGAGGTCAAATCATGACTATCATGAAGGTTGTATCAAATTTGGAACCAAATATATAAACTATATAAATAAACCCCAAATGGGCATTTATCATTGGAACATATTGGAACCAAATGGCCACTGACGGAACCATTTGCAACCCGATAAATAAAGCCCTGGTTTATCATCAACGGCCATTTTGAAGTATGCGATGAGAGAAAATAGAGAAAGCCGATGGCTTCGTTTTTTTTCTCGGCAGGAGCTCCTGCAGAAGCAAGCTGCTGAGGTCTGGAATTGGATGGGAAACTCTGAAGTCAGCTCCAGGAATTTGCTGGCAAAAACTATAAAAACCAAGTGGTTTCCTGGTTAGATTCCCTGAAACCAATCCATTGAGATCTGATGAAGCAACGAGTTGAAAGGTGCGTTTCTAAAGTATTTACCCCTCCTGTCATCAAGCGTGGCTAGCCGGACAATCCCTCATCAAAATCGAGGTTTTGATGGAAAAAACAATGGAAAAAATAGTGGGTTTTCCAGCTAGCCATGGTTGATTACCAGAGGGTAAGTTGCTTTGTTGCTATGGTTGTATCCAAATTCCCACTGAACAATATATAATATATAAAATGGGAAACACAACCACTTGACAGTCAAGAAAGCACACGTTTGAGCCTGAAATCGAAACCACCCAATTTAGTACTCCATTTTGTTACCCTTTTAGTGCGCCCCATTGATTCAGCCATTCCTTTGGAATGCTGACCGGGATGCCGACCGGGATGCCGACCGGGATGCCATGGGAGTAAGAGGAGTCAATAGCTCACTGAGGTCCATTTGATAGCTGGCTTTGAACCCAACTAGCCATGGACTTGCGAGTTCGAAATGATTTGGCTGGCAACCACGAAACACCATAGATTGGTATGAAACTGTTAGCAACTGGTTCTGGTGAGAACTCACATGTGGTATCAACATTTTCCTCAGCATGGATCAGTAGTTATTATAATTATCCATGTTTGATATTACCCTCTGGTTATTTAACATAGCCATGGAAAATAGCCCATTTGTAAATGATTTTTCTATTAAAACCTCCATTTATAAGGGATTTTCCATGGCTATGTTAAATAACCAGAGGATACTTGTAGCAATCTTGTAGCTCTGTACTCTGACCAGTTGGCTTGATGGTCCCATTGTTGGCTCAAATGAGAGATGCCTCCAGCAATCAAACGGGAATCAATGAAGTTCTTTGCCATAAAATGTTTGGGGTGTCATTGAATGTTCGAACAAAAAACATTTATATAAATATATATATATACATAATATATATATATAGTATATATATATAGCGTATATATATAATATTATATATATTATATTATATATAGTATATTATATATACATATTATACATATTATATGTATTATATACACCATTTGAATCCCCAATAAAAACCTGTGTGAAGTTCTCCACAGCGCTAAGCTCCAGGTCATGACGCGGGCCAGAGAAGCACTGCAGGAGACCGCTGAAGGCGTCGTCTTGGCGGCGCCGGTGCGTCGATGTTTCAATGGTGGTTTAACCATCCACAATAGGATTTTATGAACAAAGTGGTGGTGTATTACCTTTAGAAAACTCTGATTTAAGCATATTTATGCGTTGAATGGTGAAGTTACCCTCTGGTTATGTCAACATAGCTATTGAACATGGCCCGTAGAAATAGTGGATTTAGCCATTGGAAATGGTGGATCTTTCCATAGTTATGTAAACGTTTACCAGAGGGTAATAGGATATCTGGTTGGTGGTTTGGAACATGATTTCTATATGTTTTCCATATATTGGGAATAATCATAATCCCAACTGACGAACTCCATCATTTTTCAGAGGGGTAGATAAACCACCCCAGGATATTGATGGGATTCAAATGTCATTTGCTGAGATGCAACAACGCAATCAGCCGTGGCTGAACAAATCCACCAAAATGGAGGGTTTTTATAGCTGGGAAAGTTAATTTATGGGGAATGTTCCATTGCCACGTGCTGGAAAATCCACCAGTTAGATCCATTTACCCTTTGGTAAACTAACATAGCGAACTGGAAAGATCCACCATTTTTAATGGGTAAATCCACTATTTCTATGGCCATTTTCAATAGCTACGTTAAATTACCAGAGGGTAGTGTTTTTGCGGGTCTGATATTTTCCCAGCCATGTCCGATTGCCGGAAGGCACTGGTTATTGTTTTTCGTTGACCACTCGGCTTACTGTAACTGACATAGAAAACAGAAGGTTCCAGCTCCCAAAATTGGCAAATAGCATGGAAAATGGGCACAGCCAGAAATAAAAACACAACTAAAAAAACAAATTCCCTAAACAATTTCCTACCCATATACAGGAAACGCATCATACATATATATATATACATATACTGTATATATATATTATAATATACATATGTATGTATGTTTATTTACATCTCCAAAGGTTATACAAAAAATATATCCCCGTAGACCCCAAACAGTTTTTCCATATCCATTGCAGCATTTGCGTGCATGTGTATGGGTATACTAGCTCCTGGTGTTGGCATTTTTTTAGCCCATCTCAATTGAGAACAGCATGAATCACAAGCAACATGTTTTTCACGTTATCTGGGGTCTATGCTGGTGCAACTCTTGAGACAAGGAGAAGACACAGAGGGAGAAAAGAACAGAGATAAGGATCAATCACAAATGAAATCGCGATGAAACAAGAACAAGACACCGCCACTAGGGGAGACATATGAATGGGGAGACAAATGAAGTGGGAGACAGATGGTGAGAAACAAATGATGGAAGACAAGCACAAAGGCAAACAGGCGAAAGAATCGGACACCATCACAAAGGCAGACTGATGATTGAAGACAAATGAGTTGGGAGAGAGATGAATCGGGAAACACATTGTAAGAGACAAATGATGGAAACATATGATGATGATGGCGATGATGATGGTGATGGTGATGATGATGGATGATGATAGAAGAACGATGATAGATGAATGGTGACAGATGAAGGATGATAGATGATCAATGATAGATGATAGATGAACTATGAACTATGATAGATGATAGATGGTAGATGATAGATGATAGGTGATGATAGGTGATGATAGGTGATGATAGGTGATGATAGGTGATGATAGGTGATGATAGGTGATGATAGGTGATGATAGGTGATTGGTGATTGCTGAGTGATGATTGATGATTGATGGGTGATGGTTGATGGTTGATGATTGATGATTCATGACTCATAATGTTGGTAGGTGATTGATGATTGATGATTGATGATAGATGATGATGACGATTGATGTTTGATGTTTGATGATAAAATATGATGACGTTTGATGATTGATGGGTGATGGTTGATGGTTGATGATTGATGATTCATGATGATGGATGATAGACGACCGATGATAGATTATGATGATAGGTGAAAGGTGATAGGTGATAGACGGCGATGATGATGATGCCGACGACGACGACGATGATGATGATCATGATGATGATGGTGATGATGATGACGATGGTCATGGTGATGATGATGATGATGATTTTGGTGGTGGTAGCGATGATGGTGATTGGTGATAGGTGATGGATGATGATGATGATGATGATGATGATGTTGATGTTGATGATGATGATGATGATGATAGTTGATGGTGATGATGATGATGATAGTTGATAGTTGATAGTTGATAGTGATGATGTTTCGGTTGTGCCTTGGTCTTGCCTGCTGTTGCAGTGATGCATTCCACATGGCGATATGACCAAAATGCACCAACATTATACAATATTCACTGAAAGATTTTTGTCCTGAAACTTTGTGAGATTGTGTTTTTTTTGGAATTCGGGCTGAGGTAAAGATATGAGGGTTTCTCGATTCTTGCAATGTTTTTTCCCCCAAATCACCCAGTTTTGAAGGGTTTCTCATTTTAAACCATCCAGCTTTTGAGGTACCCCCATGCTAGGAAACCCCCATATGGCTAAGTTATCATGAAAGTGTGATTAGTCACCAACTTAAATCGCTGTCCTAGAGCTCGAGCTGTTTCTTGGTTGAATCCCCATGAAAATTATCTCCACCCTGATATCTTTTGATATCTCATTACTAGAGATTTATATGCCCATCATATCCCATGATGTTTGGATTTCCATGGCATCGATATGCCAATGGATATCCAACCTCCAGCTGTTTTTTTTGTTCGCAGGTTTGGGGGAGAGACGAGCTTGGCTACCGGCATGGACTTCGAAGATTCAGGTCCTAGAGGCGCAGACAGTTGTCGGAGAATTTCGGGGAATTCATCAAGCACTTTATAGGAGATTTCATGGATTACATCTTGTGTATAACTATATGTATAATTAACATATCTAGTGTTTAAGGGGGATATAGTGGGATGTTGGTTGGTGGTTGGAAGTATGTTGGAAGTATGTAGCGGGGATGTCAATTGGGGGTTTGAGGGAATATATAACCAACAGATCTGGTATTTAATGATAATATGATTAATAATATGACTGGTTCAACCCATACAGGGCTGGTTGGTGGTGTCAAATATAGCTGGAAAACCATCAACCAGTAGACTTTTTGCCGGATGAAGGATTTTGGCCTTAAAAAAACAGAAAATTCACTTCGTCACTTCATCCTTTTTGCAGCAGCACAAGATATAGATGTATTTTTCGCAAGACTGAAGTCAAGATTATAAGATTATACTACGGTAAAAAAATGTTGGAATTTGCCTCAAACGTGGTGTTGGCTAATAAGCATTGATACTGGGTCGACATGAATGGCATGTTACTGGAAGACTGGGAGTTTAAACCACCAAAAAGGCAGGTAACTGGTTGCTGGTTTCACTGTCTTCACCTTCACTGTCATACATAGTCTGGTGTGTTGAAACCGCCAGGATAGTTTTTTTTGAAAACAGGGTACCCCAAAAACTCATGGTTCGTGATCAATTTCCATAATTGTTCATGGCCAGTTGGAAGGATACCCAATCCTCACACACACACATGTTCGGTAGTGGGGAAGTGTTGGTTGAAGGCGGCCAGAGTTTGATACTAACATCCTGATGGAGCGACCCAAATTCTTCACAGTTGCCATGTCACCGTCTCGGTTTTGCCACATCAATAAGCGGGTCCGATACCTGAATTAATGTACATAAATTGGTTGACAATGTTTGTCCACACTTCATTTTTATCCAAGACATCTCACATTCCGTGACCTGAGCGAACTGTGGCATATAAAAGTCGCCAGTTCCATCTAGTTCAGGACTCTGGTCGCATATCTGATTCAGTGTCCTGCGGCAGTGATGTGCAGCTTCGGATTTTGGTTCTCTGATGGGTAGTAGCAGCTGCTGAAAAATAGTTAGGGACATGAGGGGCATACATGCGCGCTGAAATATACTTTTTCTTAGGCATTACTTCACAATTTTATAAGGAAATCACTACCAACAACCATATCTGAGGCTGACTTAAAAACCCTGAGCATCGGTTACTGATCCTAATCAATTAGAACACATTTTGTTTATTGAAAATTATTGATATTGATTGAACATATTGTTTTTTCAATATCAACAAGTATTGATATTGATATTGTTTTTCCTTTTTGAATTTTTTGGTGTTTATTGATTTCCCAATTGATTCCCACTATCTACAAAAATCCCACAAATCGATGCGCATAACACTTACCATCATTCACCATTTGCTGGATTTTATCAAGATAGGATGGGATGATCACTTAGTAGGATATCTTAAATAGTTATACAATATATATATATATACATTATACATATACATAATATATATATAGTAATATATATATAGTAATATATATATAGTAATATATATAGTAATATATATATACATAGTAATATATATATAGTAATATATATATAGTAATATATATAGTAATATATATATACATAGTAATATATATATATACATAGTAATATGTATATATATACATAGTAATATATATATATAGTAATATATATATATATATATAGTTGTCTATTATATAGCCCATAGCCCAGTTACATTTCGGTGATCACCATCGGGCGCCATGCCGCGTTTGCTGCCATTCCTCTGGCACCTGCCGAGCCTCTGCCTGGCGGATGGACGGCTGGAGTGGCCCGCAGTGGCCAAGGATGGCTGCGCATGGTCAAGAAACATCAGCTCACAGTACATGTCTAAGGACCGGGCCGAACATGTATCATGTATCTACCTATTCCTATTCTACCTATTTGTTTTATCTTCATCAAGATTTTGAAATCGAATCGACGTTTTGTCTTAGCCATGATCCATCATGTACGTAATATCATCAGATATATGGGTTATCGGGGTTCGTGACCCTATAGTCACACGACTGAAACATGTGAAACAGGGGGAGATTGGCATCCGCACCGGATCGGATATGAATTCAATTCGATTCTGCCCTCTCTTGGTGAAAGGTGAAACACTGGCTGGTTCTATATGGCTGAGGCTTGATGAATCTTCATGATGTGTACGACTGTATGATCTTGTACGATCTTGTAAGCAAGAACATGGAATTGGCCAAAAAATAATAGTGTTCTATGCATTTCTATGCTATGTTCATTTGTTTTCCAGGTGGAAGGTGGCTAGATCTACCATCGACTCAACCTGCAGGAAGACTGTTTCTTCGAATGTGAGAGGCAAAGCGACTGCAAAGCAGTGTTCATTTGGGAAAACAACGGACAGCTTCAGCCGAGTTGTGTCTTGATGTCTGAGACTTGCATCCCCAACGCTTTCGCTTGTGATGCAGACTCTTGGTGTAGCTACAACAAGCCTTCCATAAGCCTCTGGCCCTTGACGGGTCTCAACAGCTGTCAATGGCAACTCGGACCGCGGATGTTGAGACTTCTTTTTGATCAGGTGTTATTCGAGGGATACATCAAAAACATCAGGAAACTCGACTAGACTATGTGGGTGTACAAGTAGGTTGCAATGAGATACACATCTCACTTGCATGTGAGCAGGCACAGCGGTTGAGGGAAAATACAGGAATCCCCGTCTTTTGAATGCAACAACCATTGGTTTCCCCAAGATGAATTTAGTGACATGTGATATTGTGAGCCACAGCAAAGAAATATCAAAGAAAGAAAAACCAAGCAAGGCCTGCAAGTTGATACGGAAGCTTCAGCAAATCCACAACTTTTGCCAAAATCACCATCTCTGAGTCATGTTTCGGTGCCTGAGGCAGCATGATTTTTCAGATGAATTGCCTACCTCTCCAAGATATGCCAGTGCACAAGATTGCTTTGATGCCTGTGGACAAAGCTCGCGATGCCAAGCAGTTTTCATTTGGCAAGAGAATAACCAGGAAAAGCCCAGCTGCGTTTACATGTCCCAAGCTTGCGACGTCAATGCGGACACATGCGGCCCTGCAGATTGGTGCCTTGAAAACGGAGATGGCCGTGGCTGGTGTCTGACTATGGGGTACCTCTATGGGGACCGACTGATTTTTAAACCTCTCAATGTGACAAGACATCGTTGAAGTCTTCCTGTTTCAGCTTGGAAATCTTGGAATTTTAACGCAGACACGTAGTGGCAGACACTAAAGCTACTGTCAGAACCACAATTCAGATTGAGGAAGTTGTTGTATCTTCGAGAGCCTGTTTTTCATGTCCCCTTCTGTGTCCTTTTGTCGCTATAAGCAGCGCACCAAATGTTGTGTGGTATCAATTGCTCGCAGTCTTTTTCTGACTGTCATGACATGCATTGTCTGGCTGGCACTTTATCTGCTGTGCATCCCAGATAAGGATCACCAGTGACGTTCATGGGGTTGAAACCATGCATTGAACAGGAAATCGTCAATTTCTCCGTCTATATGGGTTGCTTCAGAGGTTCCCCGGACGTCTCAGGTGTGCCTACAACAAGCCCGGGCAATCGCCAGCCACGCCAGCCACGAGCTCTGCGCAGGGCCATTGTCATCGTTGTCTGGGCCTTCTCTACGGTGTCTGGCTGGTGTGGACGATTGGGGCAACCTCCAAGCGGATTTGACCGTTGATGTTTCAGTATCTGCTTGGTGGTTTGGAACATGGCTTTTATTTTTCCATATATTGGGAATTTCATCATCCCAACTGACTTTCATATTTTTCAGAGGGGTTGAAACCACCAACCAGTGTTTCGATCTATTTCTCTATGTGGAGAAAATGGCTGCTGCGTTTGAAGATAGTCAGAGTCCGTGAGCTGGGGATCTTGTTTCACCAACATGGCAAGAGGCTGTGTCCAAAAGGTAGCGCAGGTGGCAAAAGACGCAAGCGGGACCATTTCTGGTAGTGGCTGGGTTGAGCGAACAGTGATCACACAGTGGATGGCAACACCAAGGAACTCCGGCTCCTGCGACATATAGAACCCAAGGAGTGCATATGACGACCTTTCTTTTGGTTAATTCTAGCTGCTAGATACATCTGAATACACTTTTGATTGGTTCTTGTACCCCATATTGTGTTGGTGACGGTCGACATTTTTGTCGGTGAAATATGTGCTGCTTCAATCCCTTTGTTGCTTAAATCCCCATAATCCTCCTTTCTTGTGCTTCACTCCCAATCTTTGTTGCTTGGAATTGCCAAAACATAGTCCCATTTTTGCCAGGAAAAGGAACATTGAACGCGGAAAAGCACCTCATGGTCAAAATCCATGTTTCCCAGAATTGAAGGCTTACTTGAAACTGGAACCACCCCATTTTTAATGTTAAACACATCTAAAAACCTCCGGTGTCCGGTTCCATTTTTCTCAACAGAAATCAGGCAGCCTTAGTCCAGATCACCACACCAGAGATGGCTGAGACGGGGATGCAGCAGGGGAAAGGACAAGAAGCTGACGTAGGCTGGACCTGTGGAGATTTCATGAGATTTCTGGAAATTTTGTTTGGCAAATATAGGAAGTCTATGAAGATTTGGCACGTGAAAAATGGGAGGTCTTGGGATGAATTCGGCATTTTGTATGGAAACGGAGTGATTTTGTATGGAACAGTTTCGGCAACATTCTCGGCAAAATTCTCATGACTGGCTGAAAAAAATGCAAAGAACGAGATGAAATGAGATGAAATGAGATGAACATATCAATTCAGTTCAGGAATTCATCAATTCCCATCACATCCTCATGAATCCCCTTGGGATATCAGCCATGATATCCCCATGATACCCCTTTGATCCCGTTTGTACCCAAAAAATCCTGTACATTTACTTTAAAAATTGTTTGACATCAGCAAAATTGATTAATTCTGCACATGTTAAAGGTTATTACATGAAAAAAACATCGAATTTAGATAGTAGTATGCATATAAGATGACCTAGTGCCCTAGGTGGAGGAACATGGATTTTGTTTTTGGATCTTGGCCATATGTAAAATAGATTTGAAGAGGGGGGGTTAGGGGACAGGATAAAAAAACATGAGCTTGTTTTGGAGGGGGGGTTAGAGGACAGGATAAAAAATTGAGATGTTGGATACATATGACCGAAGTTCAGAAGCTGGGAGACAAGGATTTCATGATATTTCATGTTTTACGGATTTTGAATGATTTTGATGCAGTATGGATGTTATAGCCAACATCGTCTAACATCTCCAAGATTTAACATCAGTGTTTTTTCTATGTTGATAGGTTGGAGCCCCAGGAACCAATTTTGATTTCGCATTTTTGTTCCAAGCAGTGAACCTGCCTGGGCAGTCCAAAGAGGTATCATGATATCCCCATAATATCGTAGCTGATTATATCCAAATCCCTTGAAACCAACAATAATCCCATGATAGAAGAATATATGATAAGTTATAACAAATACAATACTGGTTGGTGGTTTGGAACATGTTTTACTTTTCCACGTATTGGGAATAATAATCCCAACTGACTAATATTTTTCAGAGGGGTTGAAACCACCAAGCAGTTATAATAATACAAGATGATATCATTTGGGATTAATCCATATTAATCCCCATTATTTCAGAAGCAAGGGCCATAGGAGATTTGAGACCAAGCCCTTGAGTTTCCGCAGTGACTTCGACCAGGTCACTGGTTGGAAGAACTCACAGGTCGCTCAGCAACTGAGTTAAGGATGTTTTTTAAATGGATTTAAGGGGAACATAAACCAACAAATGTGGTCTTTGATGGTATTTGATGATCATATGATTGATTTAATATGATTTAACATGATTTACCTGGGCTGGCTGGTGGTTTTGCAAGATATCAAGATAATGTTTAGTTAAATGTTTATGTATGTGTATTTTAGACACCAGAAATGGGAGGATGATCCGAACTCACTGATATTTGAGATATATGGAGGGTGTTTTTGGAGGGTGTTTTGGAGGGTGGTTCAACCACCAGCCCATGGTAATGTATCTCAAGATTGCTTCAGACTTTGGATGATAGACATGGAGTTGGTATAGAGAAGTGTATCGGGTACCCCAAAAACCAACGGTCAATGGCAGCTGCCAGGGCATTGAATGCTGTCAGGTCCCACTGTAGTTTCTTCGCAACTTTTGTTTTAACTTACTACAACGAAGAATATTTGCAGTATCCACAAATCGGGGACTTGATTATCTATACTAAATATATATATATGTATAAATATAATATCATGTTTACTGTGACCGGTGTTATCAGGCCCTGTGTATTGCTGTGGATGCTTTTGAAAAGGTTGAGGAAGAACCTGAAGACCCACCATGGGGGCCTTGCATGATCCAGCAGTATACAACCTGATGACTCATACCCACATGCTCAAACATCATGGACAATGTCCCAACGTTTTACCCTCTGGTAATTTAACATAACTATGGAAAATCACCATTTATAGTGGATTTTCCCATTAAAGATGGTGATGTTCCATAGTTATGTTAGTTTACCAGAGGGTATATATAGAGAATGATGTTGTTCCACATTCTCCATGAGAATGTCCATCAATTCTCCATGACCATTCCCCGTTCTGTCTACATCAGCTGACGTGTCCAAGGTGGCGATGGCCGGTCCTCGGGACCGTTGTGTCTTGGTAAAACAATGCCATAAACCATCCCCCCAAATCACCAGAAATAGGTGGTATATGGTGGTATAATCCATTCCCAAATGGGTGGTTTCTGACAATGTTTTACCCACATTACATCAATATTTGGACATCTTCTTTTCTGGAATTTGAGGGAGATTGTGGTTGATTTGCGTACAGTCCTACTAGATGTCTTTCTGCCCCAGGAAGCTTTTCCGGAATCTCCACGTGGTGGGTCCACAAAAGAAGGACGTACCCCAAGGCTGGGGCGCTGGGATCGGAACTGTTCCTGGCAGAAAAGCTCGAAATGAAAGGTCACCAATTGATATTTTGAGATGACCTGACAGGTAACCTTTGGCATTTATGCTGTTTCAACATGTATGTCCTGAGGTATTTCGGGATGACAGACCCATGAGGCTTTGGAACAAACCCAGCAGTTAGCAGTCCAATGTCGAGTATTACACCATCAACATTAACAGGTTGGTGGTTTCAAACAGTGTTTATTTTCCATAATATATGGGATAATCTTTCCCATTGACTAATATTTTTGAAGATGGATAAAACCACCAAGCAGTGAATGATACCTCCTCAACCAAAGCAGGGTGAAAGGATGTGAAAGGTTGTGGCTGGCTGTTCCACCCAGCAATTACAGTAGTCATAGAACATGGAAATAACACATGACCGCATTTTGTAGGCACCAAACGGGGGCATGGTGCCCCAGAGACTCATTGGTAAGGCTTAGACCTGACTTTACTCGGAAAAATCACCATTCTCCGGTTCTGGGGTATGTTGGGAACGTCACGGAACATCATTGGCAACCCAAGTGACCAACTACCTGTGGAATTTCTCCGAGGACATCAATGCTGGTAGTTATAACTATATCATAACTATATCATACAGTTTGGACATCCCCATTTGTTTGTCGCTTCAACCACCAAATCACGAAAGGTAGCTCCAGAGGGGCTACCTTGAGTTTTACTTTACGAAGTAAAGGGGAGGGCGGCCAGCCCCGTTACCTGATTCTTCAGGAGATTGCTAGTCATTTTAGTACCCCCCCC
>Ga0126342_10002620_pt1 | contig 28403 bp, 24 predicted proteins | sample Cyp1metagenome_FD_92528 | JGI IMG/M metagenome (GOLD analysis project Ga0126342, IMG submission 92528) | Coral microbial communities from Lord Howe Island, Old Settlement Bay, Australia - Cyphastrea 1 metagenome | ecosystem: Host-associated > Invertebrates > Cnidaria > Coral ... | reverse complement strand
TAACCATATAATAACCATATAATAACCATATAATAACCATATAATAACCATATAATAACCATATAATAACCATATGTTAACCATATAATAACCATATAATAACCATATGTTAACCATATGTTAACCATATAATAACCATATGTTAACCATATAATAACCATATAATAACCATATAATAACCATATAATAACCATACAATAACAGTATATTATTGTATATTAACCACATATTAACCATATAATAACCATATAATAACCATATAATAACCATATGTTAACCATATAATAACCATATAATAACCATATAATAACCATATAATAACCATACAATAACAGTATATTATTGTATATTAACCACATATTAACCAACATAGCTATGTTGGATTACAAGCTGGTAGAGCAACCGGAGATGGATTTTTTTTCTCCAGCGATGCGGTTCCCCTTTTTTTCTCATTGGATTCCAAGATAAAAATGACATTTTAGGAGGTGTTAGATTCTCATGGAAAATTTTAGGTTCTATATTTTTTCTAATAAATTCTCTATATTCCCTTTTGAACGCAGTGACTTGGGGTGATTGGAATAGATTTCTGCAGTGTATCCTCATTGGATTCCCGCTCTATCCCAGTTTATCCAGATTCCACAAGACTTGGTGTATTAAAATTCCACACTGCCCTAATTTCTTCCCCCGTTCATATAGGAAAAAAAACAGAAACCATGGTGAACAGTAGGGGGTAAAGAAAAGCACATAAAATGGTGGTGTTTAGTATTAGGGGGAAGGGACTATTAGTAATGTCACGAAGAATAGTGTTATCAACAATTATTACTGGAACGTCCAGAAGCCATTAGAACTACTATCATTATTTATATATTATATTATATATACACAAACATTAGATGAGTTATTATGGAACTAAGAAATCATATGTTATTGGCATCTAAGAACTCATTATATATGCATTATATTATCATATTATACCAGATCTAAATTAGTTATTCACAGCCATATAATATAAACCAGATGCCATGAAGGGAATATTTGTGCTGCTCGGCTCAGCGTTTTCAGGTCAGGAAGGCCCTACAACTTGTTGCATCCATCCTCGCAAAGGTCGGCGAGGCCAGCGCACAAAGGTCAGATGTGTTAGGGCTTTAACCATGACAATGATGCATTGCAGGTATGATGATGATGATGATGATGATGATGATGATGACGATGACGATGACGATGACGATGACGATGACGATGACGATGACGATGATGATGATGATGATGATGATGGTGATGATGATGGCGATGATGATGAGGAGGAGGAGGAGGATGAGGAGGATGAGGAGGAGGATGAGGAGGAGGACAACGGCAATGATAATGATGATACTGATGATACTGATGATGAGAATGACAATGAGGATCAATGATCATCAATGAGATAGCAATCAGATAGCAATGAGATAGAAAGTGGTAGTAATTATCATAATTGTCATTTGGAGGTTTCCTAAAATGGGGGTGCCCCCAAATCATCCATTTTAGTGGGATTGTCCATTAAAAACCATCCAGCTATTGGGGTACCACCACTTATGGAACCCCCCATTCTTCATCTCAAAGTCCACCTAAAACATGCGCTGGCTGTCCCAAAAAAAAAACCAGGCACAAGACGGAAGGAGCCGACTCCTTTGGAAGCGCGAGCACCAAGGACGATGTCAAGTCGCGGTGGTGCCATAAATGCCATAAATGCCATAGATGCCATAGATGCCATAGACTATGGTTTATGATATGGTGGTTTCCATAAATGGGGTACCCAAAATGGATGGTTTATAGTGGAAAATTCCATTAAAATGGATGATTTGGGGATAGCCCAATTTTAGGAAACCACCATAGCTGGCCCCCAGTTCCGTTTGTCGGTTTATAAACCCCAATTACTGACAGGTCATATCTACCAAAAACCCAAGTCAACGGAGATATGTTTACCAACTGAACGCTATCCACTCAGGGGCCACACCTTCTGTGAATTACCCTCTGGTAATTTAACATTGCTATTGAAATTCCACATTTATAGTTGATTTACCTATTCAAAATGGTGATTTTCTATAGCTATGTTAGTTTACCAGAGGGTACTTGGCGAGAAAAATGGATGGTTATTAGACCCAGGAAGCAACTGCTCCAAGTCGAAGACAATGTGTCTTTCGATGTTGAAAGGATCATGTTGTGTCCCCAGAAGCATCAAAAGTCCCAAAAGGTTCCAAACCAACAAGAAAAAGTGCGTATGAAACATCAATTTGGGGTGGATACCCTTTGGTAATAAAAGATGCTTCTCCATTGTGCCAAGCCGGGCTGTTCGGGGATAGTCCAATGAAAAAATCCCCCATTTTTTTGATGATCTTTTCCAGCTACAAACCTCCCTTTTATCTTAACTTATAGATGATGGCCCCATTGAAATGCCCATTAATTCAAAAAATCCCATAACCAAAAGATGTGTCTTGGATGTTTATGGTGGGCAAAAATACCCATGTATTAAAACATAAAGCGCATAATTAATCATAATTCCCCCCATATTTACTGTTTTCATTTCAAGAAGATACACTTCTGGCCCTTAACAGCTATATAAATGGAATGAAATAGCTCCTGCAACTAAGGTGAACAAATATCAGGCTTTTGGCTCGCCTGTTATAACTGTTAAGGCCTAAAACTGTATGTTTTAGTATATTATATAATATGTTGTATTGTTCGCCTAAGTTGCAGGAGTTATTTCATCCGATGGCCATAACTGTTAAGGGCCAGAACTGTATCTTCTAGAAGTGGAAACTTTTGAAGGGTTATGAAGTTATGAACCCCATCAGCCCCACTTGACGTTTTCAGCCCGTTGTTTCAACGCCAGGACTCTTCCACTTTAACGTCGCCTGTTGCGACGTTGCATGTTTTCGACCCGAAGCGGTTGATGTATAGGAGCCAGGCTGGAGCGAAGCCATGAAGATCCATGAAATCTGATGGGAAATTCATGGGATACAATAGGAAATTCATGGGATATATATATATAAAGATATAGTGGGGATTTATAGGGATTTCTGGTGATATATAGGGATCTAGTGGGATTTCATGGGATTCAAGAGGATTGAATGGTGATTTCATGATTTCCTGCGAGGGGCCCAGGGGATATGACAGGGGATGATGTCGGAAGAGGAATCCTTAGGATTAGGAATCCCTAACCAAAGAATGGAATGACAGAGGGTTTTAAGCATAGCTCTTTTATATTCATTTATAGCCTATTTATAGCTGTTCATTTGATAACTTCACAGAGGCCAATTTAGAACGAGGAATTTTTAGTTTTTGCTTGGTTTCCAATAACTAGTATCTAGATGTAGTTACGTATTTATAGATTGATTGGTTTCAATTAGCTATAACTATCTACAGTAGTTCGATACATCTACTAGACTATGTATCGAACTACTGTAGTCAACTGGAGTGAACATTCTCAAACAGTCACATTTCACGGTTCGGCGGGCGGGCTCCATTTTTTGCGAAGTGGTTCTATGTGGTTCTCCCAAGATTTTGGAATATGACTGCCATCTGGTAAGCATAGCTATGGAAAACCAGCATTTGTCATTGATAGCTATGATATATTACTGGTTTAGGTGGTTTGGAACATGATTGGATTATGACTTTCCATTCAGTTGGGAATGGAACAATCATCCCAACTGACTCATATTTTTCAGAGGGGTAGGTATACCACCAACCAGATCATTATATAATGGTATATCATGGCTATATACTGGGAGAGTTGTTTGCAACAATGAGAGGATATTGATGATAAACATGGGGATACCCTCAAATAAACTAACATAGCTATGGAGTAGATTCGATGAACCATATAGTTCTATTGAATATGGTGATGTTCCATAGCTATGTTAGTTTACCAGAGGGTACCATCTTGAGCACTTTCAGTTTTAGCAGAGATATCAGAGCAGATGACCAAACATGTTGTTCTTGTTGAGAAATATCATGTCTCGACTATCGTCATTTATCGCATCAAGACCGGACCATAAAAATACCCTTCGGAAATCAGACATGGCACGATGAAGTCTAGAATTAATATTCAATACTATGATTAATCATATTATATATATACATATTATAGATTATATACTATGGGATAGTAATTTCTATTCACCAACTATGATATATAACTATTATATACTATATTTCCATATCATATGCCATTGACCAAGTCACATAGATTAAAGGAAATCCCATAGGCTTGAATCATAGTTCTCCTAATTGTGGATGTTCGAGAGTTATGTCATGTGATGTCTTAATTCGCTGGTAAACGTTTACATAACTATGGAAAATCACCATTTTTGATGGGTAAATCCACTATAAATGGCAATTTTCAATGGGCAAATCCACTATTCCTATGGCCATTTTCAATAGCTATGTTAAATTACCAGAGGGTAATTCGCTGGAAGGTGTCCCAATCATGGAATGACATAACATGACATAACTATCGAACAATAGCATGACATGTTACACTTGTTATGTCACAATCATGGAATGTCTTCAAACATCGCCACGGTGTCAGGCGAAAAAGTTTGTCACGGTGGGCAGTTTGTTCACCTTGATCCTTGGTCTTCGACGTCATGACGTCTCATTTAAATCATTTGGATGATGAAAAATGGTGTGGCTTACGGCTTGAACAGCTTGGTGGTTTGGAACATGAATTTTATGTTTTATTGGAATATATGGTTTTTATATGGTTTATATATGTTTTTTTTTCATATATTGGGAATGTCATTTCATCCCAATTGACGAACTCCATGATTTTTCAGAGGGGTTGGTAGGTATACCACCAAAGTCAGATTGTTATTAACCATTAACCATATAATAACCATCATCATTACCCATTATAAAAACAGTATATCCTACAAAAAACTACGGAAATTGTTCACCATTTTCTAGCTGGGTAAATCCACTATTTGCTGTTCTCCTTGGGGGATGGATTTGACCATTAAGTCACTGAATCCACCAGCATTCTGAGGAGGTCTTTCGGCCTCCTGCCATGGCTGTTTTGGCTGGTCAGAGCACTACTTAGTTGGTGGCTTTTAAATGCTTTTAATATGTTTTAATCATCTTGTGGGTCCAAGAAAAGGTGGATTAGCCTCTGGTCAACAAAGAGTTTGCGAACTTGAAAAGGGTCATTTTTCATGGGAAAACTCACTATAAATGGTGATTTTCCATAGTTATGTTGGTTTACCAGCGGGTAATTGCCCTTCATGTTAGTTCTTGTTCCTTGTTGTCCATGTCTTTGTTTGTCTTCATTGAACAATGGACACATTCAAAAATCCCGGTACCCATTGGTAATTTAACAGTTCGCATAGCTACAAGGTGAGGCCCCCAATTAAGCTGGTTTAAACACCCATTACCATAGTTCACCTAGAGATGTTCATGAATTTTGCTATCTAACTCCATGAAATCCCATGAAATCCCATTAGATCACATTAAATCCCATTATATGATTCCATTCAAATCCCATTAAATCACATGTTTGTTGCTGGTAAACATCTCGATTTTGGTTGAAAACGGCGCCTCACAAAAATGCTCACCGTGGCTCGCTGAGGATTTGTTTGGCCGGACTTATATATGGCCGCCTCTCCATGCGCAGGGGCAGCAAGTATGGTGCCTTGGAGCCGATAAACTGGTCATAGCCTAAGGATTTTCCAAGAAAAATCTAGGCCTCAAAAATTTTCGGCCCACCATATATATGGTATTGACCAGTAGGTAGTACCTATAAATGTAGCCTATTTTCCTTAATGTAGGCATATGTTTCCCTTATATATGGTAGATTGGTAGGTACCTCCAATCAATCGGTTCCTGACATGGCCATTGAATTTTGCAAGCTATAAACCTCCATTTAACTTCGATGATGTTCCCCCTTAAATGCCCACAAGGAAATCACGACAACCAAAAGATACGGAGGAATTGTATCCATTCTATTGGAATCAAGTGCATAATCATAATCTCTACCCTCTGGTAAACTAACATACCTATGGAAAATCACATTTTTTCATGGGAAAATCCACTATAAATGACCATGTTCAATAGCTATGTTTGTTTACCAGAGGGTATTTATAGTGCTTCCATTTCTGGAAGATACAGTTATGCCATGTTATGCCCCTATTAGCAGTTATGGCCATGGGATAAGATAATTCCTACTGGCCTAAGGTGAAACATATCACTTCACTGAGGTTTTTGGCTCGCCAGTTATAAGTGCTAAGGGCTATAACATGCTAAAACGTAGTAAACATACCAACAGCCATGCACATCCATGATTTTCCCTTAGATCTATGTTAGTTTATTGGAGGCTAAACCATCACAAAGCATTGGCAACATACTTAGAAATGGAAAGAAATAGCTGGTCTAAACACTGGAGGTTGATGATGAAGATTTATCACATGAGCTCTTTTTAAACTCAGATTGTTTGATTCAGAGAAGTTCATGAAACATGAAGGAATGCAACAGAAACATGCAGGGTCTCTCTCTCTCTCTCTCTCTGTAACTCTTTCTGTCATCTTCTCTCTGTGTCTCTGTATCTCTCCCTCTGTCTATCTATCTGTCTATCTATCTCAAGTGTCGTGTAAGTGTAGTTGCAGTTGCAGTTGCAGTTGTAGTTGTAGTGTAATGGGCTGTAGTGTAGTGTAGTTGTAGTCTGGTGTAGCGTAGTGCAGTTGCAGTTGCAATTGTAGCTGTACCTGTAGTGTAGTGTAGTGAAGTGAAGTGAAGTGGAGTGTGATGTGGTATAGTTGCAGTTGTACTTGTATTTGTAGGTGTGGGTGTAGGGTGGTGTAGTGTGGTGTAGTGTAGTTGTAGTTGTAGTGGAGTTGTAGTTGCTGGAGCATTTGTAGTTGTAGTGTAGGGAAGCAGAGAGAGAGAGAGAGCCTCAGAGACTCAGAGACTCAACCGCCTTTCGATCCATCAGTTCATTGGATTGGTTTAAGGGAAAATCTTCACCGGAAACCCATGGGTTTTTACCATCAAATTGATCGGGCTTTCCGGTTAAAATTTTCCCATCATCCAATTCGATCCATCAGTGGCTTCACTCTGCCATCCATCACAACAACTCACCTCTCCTATAGTTCTCCTGTCTTTGAAACTCCCGCCACCGCCGACCGTGCGGTACTACTACTATACCCGTCATACTCAGATCACTCAGATCATTACCACAGTTACATTCCTGCAGTTATGGCCATTTATGAGTTATAACTGGTTATTTCTATGGGATTATACATAAACTGTAGTTATTTCAGTACTTATAACTGGTATGACTCGGGCCATAATTGTACCAATAATTGTTTTATAACTCCAATTTCACTATGGTTTATAGGTGATATATCTATAGTTAATGGGCTTACCACAGTTTCTGCTTGGTGGTTTGGAACATGTTTTATTTTTCCATATATTGGGAATGTCATAATCCCAACTGACGAACTCATATTTTTCAGATTGGTTGAAACCACCAACCAGGTTATAATATCTACGTATTCATATCTACCACATCTACTATCTATGGTTTATAGGTGTTTATATAGGGGCTTACCACAGTTATTCCCTAATAAATCCCACCATGGTTTCTTCAAATCCCCAGATGTTTCACGGTTTCACGAGGCGACCTCTGGGGAACTCGGGCCTAGGCGAAGGTGCTCCTGATGTGTTTCTCCGTCTAGGCCGGGGCACGGCACGGGTGAATTTCTCAAACGTGGCTAGCTGGGAAATCCACTCGAACTGGGGCTTTCAATCGGAAAATCACCGAACGAAATATAGTCTATTTTCCAGCAAGCCATGTTTACATGTTTAATTACCGGAGGGTAATCTATTGGGGAGTATGATAGGCAATTGTATAGGGAAACCGTTTTCAAGCAGTTTTTCATGAGAGGGGATTTTCACGGTATTTTTTTCATGGTTCAGTGCCATCTTGGGGGGCCACCTAAGCTGGTTTATCATTTGGTGAGCTGTTGAGGGAATGCAATGTATTAATCGGGGGCTTCACCTTGTACCATTGACCATGCCCTTTTGGTGATCCTCATGTCAGATTGTTAGCATGCGTTATCCCAAAAATAGTTATACAAATTCCTGAATGGGATAATTAGCAGTCATTTTCAATCCATGGGATCTGTTCAGTATATCTTTATGGCCTCCGCACAGGAATCTTCCTGCCGCCCTTTGTTTCTGCCATGTTCTCGCTGTTGCTCCGCAAAAATGCGATACCTGGCAGGTGAACGCCCTGATCATTTGAAGGGTAGTCACTGGTAGTCCTTAAATGGGGATGAGTCAAAACCTATTCGTACTATATTTGGGGAATAAACATCCATTAACCAGCTATTTTAGAATATTTTAGGGTATCTAGGGCACCAGGTTTTGACTCATAGCCAAATGTGAAGAACCCAAGAAGAGCCATATCTGGTAGGACCACCATCTACCGGGACCCGATGCCATGGTTATCCATTTGTTCGTAAATTTTATGTTGAAATATGTGAAAACTATGGCCCGCGGAATGTGTTGAAACATTTGCCTCAACATCATTATTTTGGGATGCAGCGGTCATGGTTGGCCCACTCCATTTTTTTGTCCCCGCCCTGGAATTCTTGTCGGGTGAACTGGTTCAAACATGTTGAACCATGGTGGTTATATCGTGGGCACCGCCAAGTCCGGTCATGCTCAAAGAGGAAATATAAGAAACCCTGTGACACCCTACTCCCCGAGGTTGGTATACCCTCTGGTAATCAAACATGGCTAGCTGGGAAATCCCCGAACTAAATGGAGGTTTTAGTTGAAAAAATGGTTGTTCCAGTGCCAAGGTTGATGACCGGAGGGTATCATAGATATCATTGGTGAACATCCTACAAGTCGTATTGTCGGATCACAGCAAGCAGATACTGCACATTTTCAGAACCTGGTTGGCATCCATGTGCAAATCAAAAGGCCACATATTATGGTTCATTTGAACTGCCATTTTGATATATGTTGATATATGTTGATCATGTTGGCTCTTCATTGCTGCTTTGTGTCTATTTCTAGGTCAATCTTAGATGGATACAAACTAATCCTGACTAGTCTTTTGGTATCAACGGGAATATCTACGTTCACCAGCAAAGAATTTGTCATTTTTGCGTATCTAAGATTGGCAATGTATTTATCACCATTGATCACTATCAATCACTATCAATCACTATCAATCACTATTAATCACCATTAATCTCTATTAATGCCATTAAACAATGATTTGGCCTATTTTTCCATACGTTTTTGAAGCGCCCTGGCGATGCGCTCAGGAATCCAATACGAGCAACTCTGGCCGTTCGAAGCCTCGCGTGGTTGTGCTTCTTCGTGTGGGGATTCCCACGAGGGTTCGACGGTTCGAGGGACCTCGTGGTGAAATGTTTATTTGTTGATTTTTCGCCACGCAAACTATTTCTAACTATATATATTATGCAACTATATATAAAATGATAATGAAAGATAGATAAATATATAATTTATATATTTATGTATATATATAATATGCTGTATCTACCATAGTTGCCATGTAATTTTTCTGATTGCAGTTCAACCTTATTGCCAACGAAAACTTTTTCAGCCACCAAAATCGCCGGTGTTGTTTCAAGGTCGCTGGCGTTCCTCTTGGTGACCTCAGTGATCTGGCACGCGGCTGCACCGAGCATCAAAGTGGCGCCCAAGGAATCGGACGTCGTCTTCCTGAAAGGCGCTGGGCCGAAAGGGGCCGAAAGGGGCCGCTGGGCGGCTGGGCATGGTTCCAATGCTTACTAAGTGAGTAGCCCATGGTGAGTTTCATGGTGATTCAATGGTGATTTCATGGTGATTTCATAGTGATTTAATGGTGATTTACTGGTGATTTACAGGGATTTATGTGGATTTAATGGGATTTACTGGTGATCTAATGATGGATTTAATGGGATTTAATAATGATTTCATGGTGATTTAATGGGATTTAATGGTGATTTACTGGTGAGTTTCATGATGTTAAGAGGATTGACCATTTGGTACATAGCCATTGAACATGGCGAGATCGTTGAACATGGCGTTGACAAAAAATGGTGAGTTTATGTCGCAAACTGTAAACGTTTATCGCAGGGTATGGCATGTAAGATGGCCAGAAATAAGTAGCAGTTCCAAGTCGAGGTGCAAATACGCATTTATAATAAGTCCATATAGATAAATGGAATGATGGCCATATTTATAGCGATTTATGATCATCTAGAACTGGTGAAAGGCCTTTAACGGTACAGCCATGGATGTCAAAGTCTGTTCAGACGCCGGGGACCACAGATCGTTTAGTCGACTTCTAATGGCAGACCCTTATCCATATGATGGGATGTGATGTAATACCTTGTTTCTCGCCAGTGATAGTAACCTCATGTAATCCAGGATATATTTCTTACCATCTTTTGACTGAATCTTGGGGATGGTGTGTGAATGTTTGTGAAATATTAAACTAAATTTGGTGTTGCTGGGCTATGGTTCAAACTCAGAAATTTGCTAGTTGTTACACTCTTGAGCCACCCAATGTTTGGGTCAACAATTGAGCAGCCACAGCTGCGGATGTGAAATGCATGGTCTCATCATGTGCCATACTTTGCAAAAGCTGATTTGGGGGGGGCCTACGGCTCTCTTCTTCATTTTCCTATCAACTTGGTCATGGTCTGGCAAGTCACTCGTTCTATATTTTTTCTGGATTGCTCCAGCAGATGTACTTTACAGTTTACAGATGTTTACGGTTTACATAGTAAACCAACATCAACACAGCCTGGTTGGTGGTTTGGAACATGTTTTATTTTCCACAATATATTGGGATAATCCTTCCCATTGACTTTCATATTTTTCAAGATGGTTAAAACCACCAACCAGATATAGAACCAAGCAACATGGCACAGAACACCACCACTTCCAACTGACTTTCACTCCATCATGTTTCAGAGGGGTAGGGCTCAACCACCAACCAGGTTCCCTTACATGGGCCTGAAAAATAGGCCAAAAATATATGGAATCGGTACCTCCAATCAATCGGTTCCTAAAATGGCCAGTGGGGCCATTGAGGGTACCCTCTGGTAATTTAACATAGCTATGGAAAATCACCATTTTTAATGGGAAAACTCACTATAAATGGCAATTTTTAATAGCTACGTTAGTCATTACCAGAGGGTAGGTATACCTCAACCACCAACCAGTCATGGTGGATATCTCCTTGGTTCCTACGAAAACGACGGCCAGGCACTTCGTTGGAGATGCCGGATCTGCCGATGTTTTTCCACCCCACCGGAGTGGCCGATCTTCGGTATGAAAAAACATGGCTGGCTGGAAAATCTATGACGTTCTATTCCTTTTTTAAGGGGAGAATCATTTATAAATCATTTATAAATGGTGATGGTTCACGATTTTTCCATGTTTGATTACAGGGTATATTTATGTATATTTGTTGGTAAAGGAGACATCAGCAATGCTTCTTAAAAGCAATTGGCATTCGAAAAGTGTAGAACAAACCGATGTGGAATCAGCTAATCAAACCTGGCCTGTAAACCACCAGTAGAAAAATTGCCAACTAATCAATGGAAAACCATCCATTTTCGTTGACTTTTGCAGCTGTAAGATCAACTCCCGGAGTTCTGAAAAACGAGCCCAGTTTCACGGTAGCCTCCGCTAAAACATAGCAATTGGATGCAATTGGAACATCATTTAGTTTAATTTATGGAGGTTTCCTAAAATAGGGGTACCCCCAGTTCTCATCCATTTATAGCAATCGGATTTTCCATGAAATAAACCATCCAGCGAGACTGGGGTACCTCTATTCATAGTTCGATGATATTTCCAGTGAACTACCCTCTGGTAAACGTTTACATAAATGGAAAATCACCATTTTTAATGGGAAAACTCACTATAAATGACCATTTTCAATAGCTACGTTAAATTACCAGAGGGTAAAGTTCAAATCTCCTTCATGTTGGTGAAAACTTCGTCCACCTCTGTGATAGATTCTATTGTTGATCATGGAAGGGGTTATTAATGGCTTGATATATACCATTCATATCCCAAGCTTTGTTAGTGGAGTCCGATTTCACATTGTTAAAAAAAATCTGAATTTGCTAGGTTCGATCCCACCTGTTTAAACCTGTTGACTGTTAAATTGGTCCATGCTGTTGCTCCAATCGCTCTTCTTGTTGGTAAAATGGCTGCTAAACTAGTCTACTTTGTTGGTTGCAACAGTGTAACCCCAAATTACTAAGATGCCGAAAATCCATGAAAAACATACCCTCTGGTAAACTAACATAACTATAGAAAATCACCATTTTCAATGGGAAAATTCACTATAAATGGTCATTTTCAATAGCTATGTTAGTTTACCAGAGGGTAGTTGCAGTTGTTTTTTTGTTATGTTACACTTACAGTCGCTGTCTTAGGGGCCCCACCAACCGGGTTGGGCCTCAAGGCCAGTGGGAATCTGCTGCTGCTCAGCGCCGCCTTCCGCATCGCGCGCTTTGAGTTCAGCGGAGTCCGAGCTCGTTCCGAGGGACCCGGAGGGATGCGACCGGGGGTTCCCGGTGGGTTTAAGGCAAAAACATGGAAAATACGTGAAAATACACCATTTAGATCCATTTAATGTAGTGATTGTTGTAGGAAAATCATGGTTTGATATCAGATATCTGATTGAAATGTTTGTTGGTATGCGTTATCGAGGGCCTTTCTCAACAAGAGGAATCGTTGTTTTTGTTGGGCCAAGTCATTTATCGTTACCCCAAGCTGAGTCTTGAATGTCTACATCCCTGGCTAGCTGCTTACAAAAAAAAACTGTCTCATGAGTCCAAGCATCTAGACAAAACCAGAAGATTCTTTTCGAGTTGGATCATGTGACAATCTGCAATGTGGGGCCCCCACACGATAGCTAAGTTGGTTTATAAGTCCAATAATTGTGGTTCATTATACTTATAACTGGTTGGTGGTTTGGAACATGTTTTAGTTTCCCATATATTGGGAATGTCGTATTCCCAACTGACTTTCATATGTTTCAAGATGGTTAAAACCACCAACCAGCTATAGTATTCATGGGGGTTATATTCACCAACGTTCACATTCATAAGCGTTTTTTCGGGGCACCACATTGTGGAGATCTTCGAGTTCCTTCATCAGCAACTGATGTTTTTGGAACGGGATTCAGCTGGCTATGGATAAATCCCTAGAGATACCATTTATAGGGATGAACATCCATAAATCCCAGCTATTTTGGTGTTCACCATGAATATAGGGTTTTGACCCATATCCAGCTGAGGCTTAGTGAATGAAGTCACTTTGCCCGCTTTGGAAATTGGAGATCTCACTTTCGCACCTGCAGCTCGGCATGTGGGATTTTGTGGGTCCTGACCACCAGAAACGGTGGATGTTCTCCGGTCCTGACTGAGGCCACTAGTTGAAAGGAATTCAACTTGGAATGATAGCTACCCTCTGGTAATTTAACATAGCTATTGAAAATGGCCATTTATAGTGGACTTTCCCATAAAAAAATAGTAACAAGTAAGGATTGTTACCTTCTAATGGCCAGATTGTTGACCTTCAAAATGATTCATACTCAACATTAGCTAATGTCAATGATATCTGATTGAATCACTCTGGCTAAAAAACTCATGTTTTAGTTTTTGTTGTGGCCATTTGCCCTCATGAAGAAGGTTTTTTGTTTCGACAAGTCGTCGGACACACTGTGGATGGTTGCGAAATCCTACACCAAAAGATGGTTGAAATATGTTGAAGCCCAACAATGGGATGTTTACCACCGTTTTCAACTGGTGGATTTCGCATCCATCCACTGTATCATACCATCTTTGGTGACATCCGTTGCTAGTTTGGTCCCGAAAGCAGGGGCGAGCTAAGGACAACGGCACTGTAGCTTTGGCTGGTCGTGACGCTCGGCATTTTATGCCCCAAATTCCTGTCCTGTTGGTTGCACGATTGGTTGTTGGGGTTGGTTGGGGGGATTCGATGTGTTTTGCAGATTGGAAGGGAGCCTCTAATTATGAACCAACTGGTAGAAAGGCATGAAACAGTATGTCAGTATCTGTCAGAACAGTAGAATGTCTTTTTGGAGATGTTTTTTGAGCCAGACGTTGTTTGTGTTTACAACATTTTACAACCAAAAAGGAGCAATAATTTTCTCTTTGGCTTGTATCATCGTGTATCATGTAATTAGCGGTGGTATAAAGTGATATAAGATGATACAAGATGATACACCTCTAAAGTGATATCTTATAATTGGCCTGTATCATCTTGTATCATGTCACTTGTTCTTTTTGCACTTCCCAAATCTTTTTTCAGGAAGCCTTTTGTTACATGTGATTCCGAGATGTTTCCAGCAGCTCCACAAAAGGTGACATGGAAGATGCATTTGGATTCCCATCCCATTGTAGAGAATGGCGTCACAATGTCGGGCTCGTCATGTAACTAGTACCCTCTGGTAAACGTTTACATAACCTATGGAAAATCACCATGTCTAGTGGGTAAATGCACTATAAATGGCCAGTAACTAGGTAGTCACGTTCATTTCACCACTTGCTTTCCAAGATCCTGCAAATCCAAACAAATCAGGATCTGAAAATCTTTGTTCGACCGATTTTGCCAGCTTAAATCTGTGCAATTGAGGATGTGTTTAAAATCAGAAGATAGTGAGTCATTATGTCCCCGCTTGTTCCACAATCAAGATTTCATTAGCTTCATCGAATTCATAAGATTTACTCAAACTTCATTTGAATCAACCGTGATTGCTCCTGCATATCCAAGTAGCTCAGGAAAGTATCATCTTCAAGTATTTACCCTCCAGTAAACTAACAGTTTGCAATGGAAAATGGACCATTTAGTTCGTTGATTTCCCTATTTAAAATAGTGATTTTCCATAGCAAACTGTTAGTCATTACCAGAGGGTGCCAGCCGTGTTTCATGATGAAACTCATATTAATGTTCGATCCAAATTAATGCATCCCGGTTGCTGGTGTTTTACAGTTTACCAACGACAAGATATGACCCAGTATGCTCCAGTCATGGCCCAAAATCTCCCAAGTTATACTGGTTTAGGTGGTTTGGAACATGAATTTTATGACTTTCCGTTCAGTTGGGAATGTCATGGAATGTCATCATCCCAACTGACTCATATTTTTCAGAGGGGTGGCTCAACCACCAACCAGTATAGCAGTTATAAGTTACAAGAAATCATCCCATAAAAATGCTGTACTTTATCAAGTTCATCCCGTAGAAAGCTTCAGGAATCATCATGAATCACATGTTTAGCCACTACTGTGGATGGTTGCGAAATCCTGCACCAGTTGATAGATGGTTTGTCCCATTATTTACAGGATTTCAACCATCCAAGGTGGCGCAGGATTTCGCAACCATCCACAGTATCAATCATTATGAATCACTATTTGCGATATCACCATTTAATCACTATAGAAATCACTTTCTTGAAATCACCAGTTATAATTCCATAGAAATCAGTTGTTTCCCCCATTCTTTGTGTATAAAATCCCATAGAAATCACTGAAATCACCAGTTTTTTTTCCCATGAACCGCCCAGGATATGGTGAGCTATTTACCTTCCAATTCCTTGCTGGAAACGGCTGCCACGGGACGTGTGGCGTCCGTGGCGTGGCGTTCCTTACCTGCGAGCCATTTCGGCATCCAGGACGAAGCCAAGGGATGGGATGGGGCTGAGCTGACACAGCGAAGGTCGTCATGTTTTTCGCAAGAAAAATCGTCTAACCACCACCATATCAATCCATATCAAATACCCTCTGGTAAACTAACATAACTATGGAAAATCACCATTTTTAATAGGTAAATCAACTATAAATAGCCATTTCCAATAGCTATGTTACATTACCAGAGGGTACTAGGAAAATAAGATCAAAATACGATGAACATACTATAAAATACCCATTTTGAAGCAGCAAACATGGTGATTTGACCAACAGAAATATGTTGATTTGGGCAAGAATGAAGATCTTTGCCGCCTTTTAATTACCACCAACCATCGGGAACATTGCCAGCATCACGTTTCCCTCTTGAACCCGTTATAAATTGGAATATATATGATATATAATTTACATAATTATATAATATTACATTTAGAAATTATATATATATATAATATATGTTCACATATATAAACAAAATCATTTTGCACATAAAAAAAAAAAAAAACTCCAACCAGTGTTTTCTGTACGTCCGGCAGCAGACCTCATTTGGCGCGCCAGGATGGAAACGATCCCGGTCCTGCGGAGGCGTTACAGGCGCGCTGGGACGCGACTTTTGGTGATCCATGGTGCGAAAAATCCCAAGTTCTGGGAGCCTCTGGGAGCCTGTGGATCTACCCGGCATTTATAGGGGATTTATAGGGGATATATAGGGGATATAATGGGGATATATAGGGATTTATGGGGAATATAATGGGGATTAGCCTCTGGTAAACTAACAGTTTGCAAACTTGAAAATGGCCATAGAAAGTTCATTGATTTACCCAGCTATAAAATGGTGATTTTCCATAGTTATATTAATTTACTTGTGGGAATATATGGGATAATATGTAAGTTAGAAATATGTGTTAAATTTGTTGAAATATCCCATAAACATATCCCAGTTAAATATGGGAATGTCAACTCCGATATCTTTGTGGGAATATAAGTTGTTGATTATGAATTGACATCCGATCCAGAACGATTCAGCTTTGTCAGTTTGTGTTTTTTGTTCTTGAATGTTCCATTATTTCAAACCCAAATGCTCCATGTATGATATGGAATATTTACCAACATTTGCCCTTGCCCAAAATCACCCAGTTTTGTAGGTATAAATATACCAGCACCATGGTTCGCATATGAGAAAAAGTGTTCATTCGATTCGCAATTAACCCAACAGTTCCTGGTTGGTGGTTTGGAACATGAATTTTATTTTTCCATCTCTTGGGAATGTCATCATCCCAACTGACTTTCATATTTTTCAGAGGGGTGGCTCAACCACCAACCAGGTTCAGCTCAGTTCGTTTGTTTCAGGCCTTGGCGTACTGGCCGCAGCAGGACCACCGACGCAATCGCTGGAGTGGTGGGGCAGAGAAAAGGTGCTGTTGATCTATGTTGATCTTGGATTTTTTGAAGGGCATGGATTTCAAACTGAAAAAAACATCCGGGTGATTTTGAGGGTTTCTATATACAGCAGACTGGAGATGTTCATCAACTTTGTAAGGTTGGAAACCTTTGGTTCATTGAAATCCTCGACCATTTCTGGGTCCAGAAATGTGAAAAATCGGAGATCTTAGTTCATGAACAGAAACTAAGCATGGAAATCCGAACTTGTGGGTGCCAGATCCAGTCCCCATTGGCTTTTCTCATGGTGAAAAGACCATGGTGAAATCTCCCGTATGAAAATCCTCAGGAGAAACTCATGTACCATCGACATCACTGGAACCTGGGTCAGTAGAACCTCAGATTTTCTCACGGACGCTCCAACCATGCGAGGTGTGTTTCTTGGTTGACCACACTAACTATAGCTATATCTACCACAAGCAAACCATTGTTCTTGTGAAATTCGAGCTCTATGTTTACCAACTGAGTTATCTGTTGGTAAACATAGCCTCCGCTCTCGTTTCGGACCCCCTACTTAAGCATCTCATTTCGGACCCGGGTGACCAACTTGGGCCCCACCAACATATCGCACAGGATATGTTGGTGATCAGCAAGGCAGATCTAGGCATCGTGGCCTGTAAGGCGGGTGTTTTTTTTTTGAGGCTTGGATGGCTGGTTGGATATGGATGGCAGACTTGACCTCTGGATGATTTTCGAGTGGTCTTCTATGGATGCAAATATGGAAGAAACTTGATCTGGCAATGTGGGAATAGCCTCTGGTAATGTGGATCTACCCGGCCTGGCCTGGTAAATAGTGGATTTATAGGGATTTGCTAGGTCAATCTTAGATGGATACAAACTAATCCTGACTAGTCTTTTGGTATCAATGGGAATATCTACCTTCACCAGCAAAGAATTTGTCACGTATCTAAGATTGGCAATGGGATGAACATATGGATGAAACTTGATGAAACCCTGGTTTAGGTGGTTTGGAATCATGGAATTTTATGACTTGCCATACATTGGGAATGTCATAATCCCAACTGACGAACTCATATTTTTCAGATGGGTGGCTCAACCACCAACCAGATGAAACTTGATGGAACTTCTGTTTTTTGGTGCCCATCATGGTGCCAATGTTCAGGGAAGATCGGGACTTGTTGGTCAAAAGCTGTTTGACCAGCTACAAAGCGGAAGCCCTTCTCCATCCATCACCCATCTATAGATTAGTTAATGCTAACCCTCAATAACATACCATGTTATATCATGTTATATCATGTTATATCATGTTATATCATGTTATACCATGTTATACCATGTTATACCATGTGTTATATCATGTTATACCATGTGTTGTATCATGTTACATCATGTTATATCATGTGACATCCCCATAAACCATACCAACGTGTCCGTGTCCAACACCGTCCCGTCGCATGTCCCGGGTCAGGCACATGACGATCGAGGGAGGGTGCAACCCTTGGTACAGGCTGAGATGATGGTCATGGAAAAGCTACTGGCTGAGTTGTCAGGTGGTTACAAGAATTTTGATAGTACAAAAGCAATAATTCAATATAATTTAATGACTAATGTGACAATTTGATAAATACGTGTATATATATATATATATATATTTATACACTAAATATCATATATATATATATATTGATAAGTAGATACTGAATAGTAAGATTGGTTGATTTGGAGCCATAATTCCAAGCTCTGTGGCCAATTGTTGTGCTGAGTTTTTGCTCCGTCCTATCACAGCTGGCACTGGTCAGTCTTTCGACTGTTTTTGAAGCTTTTGCTCTTTGGTATTTTTGGGGCTCCACAAGTTTATCTGGTTGGTGGTTTGGAAGCATGGATTTTTATGACTTTCCATTCAGTTGGGAATGTCATAGTTAATCCCAACTGACGAACTCCATGATTTTCAGAGGGGTGGCGAAAAACCACCAACCAGTTATCATAGTTTTTCCAGGTGATCTGGCCGGATTCAAAGATATGGGGGCCTTTGAGATTCTGTTCTTGGTACTGTCGGATATCTTCTTAACCGAATTGGACCCATGGGAAGCGTGTGAGTTCAAAAAATGGCCTGGAACGGTAGGTTTAGCCGTCCTCTTGTAATCGAGCATCATGGAATATCCGGAGTCGAACATCGCCCATTTACAAAGCTATTTCTAGGGATTTATAGGGATTTATAGGGATTTCTAGGGATTTCTAGGGATTTATAGGGATTTCTAGGGATTTATAGGGATTTATAGGGATTTATAGGGATTTATAGGGATTTATAGGGATTTATAGGGATTTATAGGGATTTATAGGGGATATAATGGATAATACCCTCTGGTAATGACTAACATAGCTATTGAATATGGCCCAGTCGAAAGTTCGTTGATTTACCGAGCTATAAAATGGATTGATTTTCCATCGTTTTGTGTAAACGTTTACCAGAGGGTAGATCCGGAAGTTCCCAGTGAAAATGACAATCGAGGTTTGGGCTTGGCACCAGTGTGGCTGGACTTCATGTGGATGCGCTTGAAGAAGTGTTGCAACTTGTCTGCATTGCAGCATTCCAATGCATTCCAGGCATTGCAAGTGGATAGACCCCAGAGAAAGCCAGAAAACTCACCAGGGTCTATGGGAATATTTTCCAAGATCAAGGTTGCAAGGTCTATGTTTATTGGAATGAGATGTGAAAACTCCCCCTAATACTCAACCACAGGGTTGATTGTTTTTTTTTTTAAAGTTGTTTTTAAGTTGATCGGGGTTGATTGGGGGCTTTTATATGCCAGTGATGTTGATTGATTGAAAGCCACGGTCCAATCAGTGGGAGTCATCCTAGGGATCTTCCATCGCCTTATGATGGAATGTGGAGTTTGATTTGAGAGTTTCACATAGGTCAAATATGTTCGCAGGAAGACTTTGGATCTACAGGTGATTAGGAATTATACAGCAGAAATGTTTCCAGCCAATTTGGGCAAATGACCAAGCGGCAAATTCCCACAGTTGGCCCCAAAGCGGAATTTCACCGAAGGTGGACACGCTTGGATACCTGATTTGTCATATTTGATGGTGGTTATCTATCAGCAACTCCACACATCAAACAGAGCAGGCATTGCCACATGTTCTTTTTTTTCACTTGGAGGTAAAATGCCAATACCCTGAGTAAACAAATTTGGCATTGGTGTTCAGTGTTTTGATGATTTCATTGTTTTGATGAGTTGAGTTCAGGGGTAATCCCTGACTGATTGGTGGTTTCAATATGCTGTTTCAAGTATTATTGTATATTTGATTATATTTGTATCTTCAAGCATAGAAATGGGATCATGATCCCAAAAAAAACTGTCACATGCCTTTCATTTTTTCAGATGGCTCAGCCGCTAGAGGGGCAATCTCCACTGCAGACACGCTGGTTTACCCCACGAACTAAAGTTTCATCTATATTTGAAAAAAAAAGCTAGTAAACCATCCCCAATTTTACCATAAATGGATATAAATGGCTGGTATCAACCATCATATGCGTGGTTTATTGGTTTACTACCAGTACATCATTGTTGTTTGAGTTATCTTTACCAACTTAGCTATCTAGATGAGCCCCCCCACCTGCCAAGGTATGTCTTGTTCCATCGCACTGGACGGCATGCTGAAATTCACGCCATAGATCTGCTGCTTGGTCGATCTGCGTGACCGTGGGCAGTTCAGATGAAGTTGTTGAACTTAATTCACCAAGAAAGGTGTGTCAACATAATCTGGTTGGTGGTTTGGAACATGAATTTTATTTTTCCATATATATATATATACATAATATATATATATTGGGAACAGTAACCCTAAATGACTAATAATTTTCAGAGGGCTTGAAACCACCAACCAGTAATAATTTGCTTGTACTTACGTTAAGGTTTAGCAGTATCAAGCTGACTCATCTTAAAGCTAATATTTACAAAGAAAGATGTGTGGCCTGCAAAATATTGTGGAGTAGTAACTGCTCATCATAATAACAAGAACCGGGATCTGGAGAACTCTTCGCAGCCAGTCACGGCTGTATGTAACATGCTCTAGCGTATACTTTAAAAAACGTGAGATAATGTAGTTCAATTATGTTCAATTTTAATGTAAAGTCACGTATCGAGTGCGTCACTTCATGTAGTGTGATATCCTGTAGCGTAACATCATGAAGCGTGACTTGAATCTCCTGCGTATGTAAAATGCGCTGACGTAGCCTCAAGTAGTTTTCTACTAGGCAGCGTAATATCATGTAACGTCGTTGACATCTCCTGTGTATGTAACATGCTCTAACGTCACATCAAGTAGTGTGATGACATGTAGCGTGACATGATGTAACGTGACATCAGGTAGTGTCACGTGTCCTGCGTTTGTGTGTATTACATGATGTAGACTGCTGACCCATCCGCATACCAGAAAATGTGAGCAACATGATTTCGATGTCAACACTGTGTGCAAGTGCATGTGAACGTTACTGCAACTTCCCACCCCACCCCGTCTGTAGGAAAACCCAGGAAAAACTGCGGCCGTAAATGGCTCATAGTTTGATAGTGGTTGGTAGCCATCATACGTATTCATAAGTTGATTAATCTCACTGCCAGCAGCCCGGGTAAAACACCCGGGCCGGTGGGTGAACATGGTAAATTCTAATCGTATTAAGACATATCAAGACATATCAGGACAATGTATCTGAATATATCCCATATGCTCCATGTATGGAATATTTACCAACATTTGCCCCATAAATGACCCAAATGTAGGTAAATATACCAAACATGGAGCATATGGGTATCTGAACCATAATTCCCAACAACACCAGTTTGCACCCAGCAAGTTTCCAGAAACCCGCATGGAAACCACGTACAAACAGCCGACGAAGTGATGACCCTTTTATAAAGGGTGACCCCAGGGACGCCCAGAGTATCACCCAGCTAATATGAAAAACTACTTTTTTCTGCGTCTTATTTCTGCGTCTTACTGAAAACATTTGCTATATTGCATGTGTCATAAATAGTTAGTGCATGATATTATGCAATATTTATGTATATTTATGTTGTATGTCAATATATATATATATATAAATATATATATATATAGTACCAAATAGTGTATATATTATTGTGTTACATATACCCAGACCCTCCAAGTACCGATAAACACGGATAAAACGTACCAGTTTTGGGCTACGTAAGATATCTATCGTTTATGGCTACTTGGGTTTGTTTGAAGATCGGGTACCCCATAACCCCATTGTTGATCATCATTTTCCCATCAACAATTACCATATTATGAGTGGGTATATCCACTTTTCAGGCACATCCACTTGGAGGGTCTATCTATGGTTTATATTGGTATATAAGCCCGATAAATATGATAGTCACTATTGGTTATGTATGTTTCACTGGCTAAATCCCATGAAATCCCATTTTTTATCCCCATGAAATTCCCATGAAATCCCCATAAATCCATCGTTAAATCACCAGTAAATCCCCATGAAATCCCAATAAATCCCCCATGAAATCCACCATTAGGCGTGACGAGCTGGGCCGCTTGCTGCACGTGCTACGTCTGCCCGACCTGGACTCCGCCGACGGCAGCGAGGCGGACCACGACGTGGTGTGCCGTGGCGAGCGCAGCGAGTTCGGTGGTTGGACATGGTTCGGGGAAGGGATTCACAGGATTCACATACCCATACAATGTGAGGCCCCCAAGATAGCTAAGTTGGTGCAAATAACTCAAATAACTATGGCTTAGGGTATTTGTAACCACAGTTACTGGGGCTTATAAACCAACTTATATCTTGGGGGCCTCACATTGTAGGATCCATGGTGCTGCTATATATGGTGTGCCATGGATCCCATCAATATACCCCCTTTATGTTAGCATGTATATACCAGAACCATGGATTCGTCATGGGATATGGAGATATTTCCCAGGATTGTTACCCTCTGGTTATTTAACGTAGCCATAGAAAATGATCATTATTAATAGGTAAACCATTGGTAAACCATCTATTTCTATGGGCAATGGCTTCCATGGCTATGTTAGTCAAAACCAAATGTTTTTTTTTTTTTTGCGTGTAAATGAGGGCTTCCATAGTCATGGGGGGTCCCCAAACTGATTGGTTTTTTTTAGGGAAAATCCTAGCTAGAAATGGATGAGAACTGGGGGTAGCCCTATGACTTAGGAAAGCCCCATTAAAAATCACATCAAGACTGATTGGTGGTTTGGAACATGGCAAAAAATGATCACTGGTGCTAAACGTAGGGAATTTAGGATATGCTTGATAAATGACTGTTGGGGTTGACGATGCTTATCATTTGATGGGAAAACATCATTTAGAGGGGCTTTAACCAGGAAATTATGGCGATATAATTTATAAATTGCGGTTGGTTGATGATGAACCCTTTTATGGAGATACTGTTTTTCATGTGTATAATCATATTATGATCATAAATCTGATCCTTCTTTGTTGGTTGATGAGTTTTCTTTCGCTTCTTATATACTTACACCCAACATATCTATTGGTGATCAAACTGAATCTGTGGAATCCCGATTGAGCACTAGCGGATGTGAGTTGTCAGGTTTCTGAGTCATGATTTGTCATGATTTTTCCGGGGGCATGTGTCATGCATATCACGGACGCACTGGTGGTTTTTTGTGGGTACCCATAGGATCCATGGTGCTGCTATATATATATATGGTAACATTTACCATCAATATACCCCAAATGTTAGCATATATACCATACATGGAGCATATGGGGTAATGTTTTTCAGAAATATCACGGACGCACCGTTTTTAGACTCGTGAAGTGCATAGCAGATGCGCGGATCGGCTGATGGATCGGCTGATGGATCGGCTGATGGTTTCGCATGCACTACTGTGCAACCAACAAGATCTTGGGCGAATTGCCACATCCTCACTGATCCATTGATTCATGGAGGGTGCCTGCGAAATCACCAAAAAAGGTGAACCGAATGCCTGAAGTGTGTTTCATGAAACGAAAAGATAGAAATGCAGATACAAGTTGGGCCTCCTGTTTACAATAGCTAGGTCATGCTAGGTCAACATATATATCTCCAAATAACTCAGGTTTATGGAAGAGAAAGCGGGCTGAGATCTGGTGTACCAACAATCGCAACTGGCCCCACCTTGACTTCAGGGAGAGACGCAGAGCCTTTTGTAAATTGATCTGGGTAAACTGTAACGACCTCACTGTTCTCCCTCACTGGAATAATGGTTAGTAAGGGAAATCATCCCCAAATGGCCAACATTTCAGGTTCGTGAAATATTATAATTTACCCATATATATATAAATATCGTAGTATATGTTCATAAATCATAATATTCATATGTGTGTGATTCTCCAGGTTTCTTATTATTCTTTACCCAGACTGTGGTGCGAAAAAGACAGAAAGACCATGTTGGTGAGACCATCCCTCTGATAGCCTCTAATCATAGCCATGGTACCATCTGGTTATGACATTCACAGTTCGCCATGGTTAAGCCTCATCATAGAAATAGATGGTTTACCTGGGTTTACCGTTCTTAAAAATGGTGATTTTCCATGGCTATGTTAGTCATAACCAGATGGTAGGTGATTTTCTCAGTTCAATGGCCATTTTGGGTGGGATTTCTTGAAAAAATATCACGCTGCAACTCTTGCAACTCTTGATACGACCCATCGATGGTTTCCTCTTGAGTTTGGCTGTTGATAACACCATAACGCCAACACATGATAACACATTTTTCGGTTTAAATTCTATGAACATCCCACAATATGTTCCTTTCGCCATAAATCCAATAAATCCAGCTGTTTTTGGGACAGCAAATCCCCATAGGTTTTCCGATGTTTTCCGTTGAAAAACCCCACGAGTTCCCGACGCGACAAGCCCGACGTGTTCGCCCAGGTGGGGTGCCCTGTCCAGTTGGCATCCGCCAGATCCCTCACGCAGGTTGGGCCCCGCGGTTTTCGTTTGGCCATGGCGTTTTTTGATAGTGAAAGAACTGGTGATTTCTATAGTGATTATAACACCAACATAGGGAAATAATTGAGAAATGGAATTATCACTGGTGATTTCTATAGTGATTATAACACAAACATAGGGAAATAACTGAAATAACTGAGAAATGAAATTATCACTGGTGATTTCTAGAGTGATTAGTAGTGATTAAATGGTGACCAATAATGGTTGATAATTGTTAATAGTGGCTAAGCATGTGATTAATGATGGTTACAACTGGTTATTTCTATGGGATTATACATAAACCAAAAATGGTGATATTTCAGTACTTATAACTGGTATTTTGGACCATAACTGTATATGGTATAGATGGCCTATATTTAGCTTGAAGATTTATGTAATGAACTAACAACACATGTGCTTTTTCGTTTTCTTTGTTCACTGGAGGGTATCTGTGTTCTTGGCAGATGATGTATACAATGCATTGGGAAATGTGACCAACGACATTGGATAGATAGGCATGAGCATACCAATACGATCTTAAATATGACCAGCAGAATTCAACAGACGACAAGCAGCCATGGCGAGTGCACATTGAAATAGCTATGATTGGTGAATCATCTACTTGCACCCTGGTACCCGGTCCAATCTGTGTCACTTGGTCTATTGAGATACCAAAGTTAGAAGTTCAGCATGCCAAGTGGAGAAGAAACGGTCAGAGAAGTTCTGAAAAGGGGACATAGTTGGTGGTTCCAGCCAAGCCAGGGGAAATTTAGTGGTAAATGAACCTGGCACTGGAAAATCCATCTACTTGTAAATGATGTTCCTTTGAATGATTGGCATCTATTTCGAACAAACAAGGACAAATCGGATATTGTTCCTCGGAAAAAAGTGCATTGTCCCATGAAAAAGGTGGTTGTTTCTCCACATGTCTGTGGATCTTCCCAACAAAAAAACTGAGTTGTAGCCCTTAACATGTTGTAGCAATTTATAACCCACTGAGGAGACCTTTTTTTTCAGACATCATAATTTTGCGTGACTCGGGACTCGCCGGGTAGGCCGCAACTCTTGGTGGCCACACGAACACCTGCCAAGGTGGGGGTTCTGAGTCGTTAAGGGGACGTTACCCTCTGGTAAACTAACATAGCTCTGGAAAATCACCATTTTTAATAGGTGATTCAACTATGACTAGGCCATTTTCTATAGATATGTTAGTTTACTGGAGGGTATTTAGTGGGATTATCACGGTGATTCTATTGGATTATCATGGGATAGTAAGGGATGATTTCACCATCCTGGGAGTAGTCTAGGGTATAGATTATTTTACCACCAAGCTAATTATATATGTTTGATGGGATAATTACTATCACCAACCTACAATCATTGGGTTTAATCATCAATATAATCCCCCGAAAGAAAAACATTAGGTTGATGATTAAACCAGATTAAACCCAATGATTATGACGGATTATCATGCATTATGATGCATTATGTGTGATTGAATCTAATGCAGTAAAATGTAGTATGATAGGAGAGTTGTAGTTCTGATATGGATATATAGTAGTATAATAGGATTATACGGACAATCCATTAAATTATGACCAATCCATAGATGATATATATATATATTATGGATTATAGGTTGGTGATTAAAACTCATAATAACGTGTGTAAGTTTATATATTGGATTGTACTTTCCAATATATTGAGGATTATCACAATCCACTATCTGGATGAGCAAGGTGAGATATCAATTCTACAAGTGAAGATGATTTACCTGAAAAATCTCTACCATGATATGCACTTACAGAACCTATAACAGCCTATAACACTAAAATATGTTACATTAACCCCAAGTCATAGATAGAAAAGTGCAACCAAGTCTTCACTGACTTTGATCAAGCATTCGGATTATTCACTATTCCATAGCAATACCAAGTCATAGATAGAATAGTTGGAAGCCTGGAAATGTGAAGCGAATGTATGTACCCTCTGGTAAACTAACATAAGTATGGAAAATAACCATTTTATAGCTGGGTAAATCAACTATAAAAGGCCATTTCAATAGCAAACTGTTAGTTTACTGGAGGGTAAATATCATCTAGTTCACATCCTGGTTGCACACTTTTCTGCATTTTTTAAGGGGGTTGCCATATGTGAACATCTGGTTGGTGACATCCCCAGAAAAGGAACATGACTTAGTCACGATGGAAAAAGTTTCGGCTGGTGGTTCGCTATGGAAAACTTATCACTAGTAGCTACTTAATAAATGATCTGGTTGGTGGTTTGGAACCATGGAATTTGGATTGACTTTCCATTCAGTTGGGAATGTCATCATTAATCCCAACCGACGAACTCATATTTTTCAGAGGGGTGGCTCAACCACCAACCAGTGATGCTGCATGAAATCAGGGTATCCCATTTCGGGTCTGCCTTGGGTATCCCCGGAAACCAACATTAAGCAACCATGTTTGTCGGTAAGGTGCTTTTATGAACACAAGGGCATTTGCTTCGTTAAAACATAACATCACATTAGGGGATGTAACGGGTTTATGGGGACAAATGCCAGTAACCAGAAATTTGAGTGGAGTTTATGATCTTAATATATTGTAATGATAACCAAGCATTTTTCTTGGCTGGTAAAGATTTAGTTTGCCACTCATTATAGTAATTATTTTATATTGTCTCATCTTGGGAGTATCAGATTCTCAACTTAAAAAATAGACTGGTGACTTAGCTTAGGACTGGGAAATCCACCATCAAGCATTGGCCATTTCAGGTACCTAAGTCGAAGCTACCTAGCCCAAAAAAAAGTAGAAATAGAAGTAAGGGGATGTTATGATATACTGTAGCCTCAAATTATATGGCTTTATATGGTACAATCCCTCCATTTTAGGTACCTGAAATGATCCGGAGATGTCCATTGCCATTTTTGATTGCATATCACATGGAAGGTAGACCACGGTCTGTAGCGGACATACCCTCTGGTAAACGTTTACAGTTTGCGAACTGGGAAATCATCATTCGTAATAGGTAAATCAACTATTTCTATGGGCAATTTTCAATAGCAAACTGTTAGTTTACCGGAGGGTAGGTTCTCTACCCTTTGCTGTGCTCTCACATCGCCATGGAAAATTGCATTTTTCCCCACCTGCCAGGGGAGGGTTGTTAGATTTTATGTCAGTTGCCTGCTCCTCTCCTCCTCTCCTCTCCTCCTCCTCCTGCTCAACCGCGACCCTCGACGCACAGTGTTCTCTGTCGGACCTCAACCACGACCATCCAC
>Ga0126342_10002619_pt1 | contig 28408 bp, 26 predicted proteins | sample Cyp1metagenome_FD_92528 | JGI IMG/M metagenome (GOLD analysis project Ga0126342, IMG submission 92528) | Coral microbial communities from Lord Howe Island, Old Settlement Bay, Australia - Cyphastrea 1 metagenome | ecosystem: Host-associated > Invertebrates > Cnidaria > Coral ... | reverse complement strand
ACGCACGATCTCGAGATGGCCATTTTGAGCTGCAATCCACAAGGGTGTTACACCACTGTTCTCTGCTTGATCTTTGGCTGCACCAACTTCGACTAGAAAGCGCACGATCTCGAGATGGCCATTGTGAGCTGCAATCATCAAGGGTGTTGCACCACTGTTATCTGCTTGATCTGTCGACGCACCATTTTTGACTAGAAAACGCACAATGTCGAGGTGGTCATTTTGAGTTGCAACCCGCAATGGTGCGCACAGGGGAAGCTGGAGCACATCTGCCTTTGCTCCTGCCTCCAGCAACAGGTGCATGAGTTGAAGATGTCCCTGCCCAGCAGCGTAAAACAAGGGCGACTTGCCATCTTTGTCTGCGTCATTCGGATTTCGTGGTTGTTGCAGCAACTGTTCAAGCGCAACCAAGTTGTTCTCCCTGGATGCAGAGATCATGTTCTGTGTTTCTTCATCATCAGTTGGCCAGAATTCCAAGACCACCCACCAGCTGGATCTTCAGTGGAGCCGGATCTAGAAGTTCATCATCATGGATCTCCCAAGAACCATCTTCCACAAACAATCTTTGCTTGAATCTGGAAATGCCAACCTTAGCTGCCAAGGCTTGCTTCACTGCCTTGGCTTTTTTGCCTTGCAATTCATCTTCAAGGACTGTGAGCGTCTCGCCCGACGTTAGGAAACACACCTCCATCGCTGCAAGTTCCTATGTGATGAGAACTCGCAAATCTATGTGTCTATAAATGGGTGTAGTGTATGGAACATTACCATATAACATACAGTAATACCACATATATGTTCTATACATACAGGATCAAACTAGACGCCTTTGCAATGACAACCAATGTTACACACTCCACAGTGCATCTTCAACATTTCCAGTCTGGACAATCTCCAACTGCTGCATATGTCATAGGCGTTCATTCCACAAGGAACAGCGTGGGATATGTAATTCATGCATATGTGTATATATATATATATACATATGTACGTGTGTATATACATATATACATATATACATATATACATATATACATATATACATATATACATATATACATATATACATACATATATATATATACATATACATATATATTATATATATATATATGTGCGTGTGTATATATATATATATATATGAACGTGTATATATATGTACATATATATATATATGTGTACGTGTATGTATATATATACATATATACACGTATATATACAATGTGGCAAACCAATAATGGGTATAGTCGGTGCAGTATACTTTTTTTCATATTTGGGTGAGGTAGAATGACCCCGCAGTCGTGGTGTGGGAGAGTTTATGGCATCGAGTCCCACTTTCTACCCAAGATCTTTGAAGCCAGTAACTCGGGCTGGTGACTCGGGTGTTCTACCCACCCATTTGGGTGGTGTGGTTTTCTGGCAATTTTTGTTAAGCACTGCCGCATCAGTGATTTGATTGTTGACAAGTTCGTGTGTGTGTGTCTTTTTTTGGGGTGGAAACCTGCCTTTTTCATTGTCTAAAAATGTTCAATTCAGACTCTCCACCAATGGGTATAGCATGGTAATTCTATCCCCTCGCATGCTTCCAACTGCCTATTTCACGGGGTCTTGATTAGTTGGGGAAAGGTAAAATATCCAATGGTGGTACCCATTTTTTTCCATTATAGTACTACCCTTTGTGTATATGATACATATATATATACACGTGTATTATGTTCAATGAAAACCTCCATTTCGTTCCGTGATTTCCCAACTAAGTCAGCCATCCAAAAAAAAACACGACCACCAGATACCCCAGAATTTTGCTGCCTCAATTGCACCATTACTGGGGTGCCAGTGAGCAAATGGCGAAGATAAGCCATGTATATTTATACCCTCTGGTTATTTAACATAGCCATGGAAAATGGCCCATAGAAATAGATGGTTTACCTATTAAAAATGGTGATTTTCCATGGCTATGTTAAATAACCAGAGGGTATATACAGTGTACATATATATATATCCCATATAACTGATGATATGTCCATTCATCTAGCTGGCGTATACTAGATTATAATTATGTATATATATATATAGCCACATGATATTCCCACTGATAATCATTGACAATCATTACTCTATCCCATTGTATTATAGCCACATAATACAAGATACACACTCAAATATCAACTTGTTTAGTCACATCCCACATTCCAAAAATGGCGGGTTTCCCAAAACCCCAAGATGTGCTTTTTGTTGCTGGCAAAATCCCACCTTTTTCCACGTTAAAACCCCATTTTCACCATCCTGAACCCGCCTGCTGCTACGGCGGACAGGGACATCTGCTCCAGCCCCCCCACCTGCAGCAACGCCTTGATGGGGAAGCCAACCAAATGTTGATCGTCATGGGATGGAACTAATCAACGTGGGGTTCATATCATGTGCCACACAAGGCACTGATTCAAGGCTTCATGAACTTCGTGAAACCAATAACGATTTTTTTTGTAGTGACTGGGGCGAAAACCAACAAGTTGTATAACTAACAAGCGAACAGACCATTCATCAGTCCGTTCCCAATTAACAGACCAGATGTCCATCCAATCGATGGCTGTTTCTATGCAAAATTCTGATGTTTCCTGCACATCTTCCTTTCAAAGATCTGAAATTCGGCTTGCCGCAACGGCAAAGGCGACCCGGGGCGCAGGACTGTGCAACAAACAATTGGATTGGAAAATCTGCAAAAACCCTTGTTGAAAAAGGCTTGCTCTATATATATACATACTGCAGTGTATATATATATACACTGTATGTATGTGTATATATATATACACTGTATGTATATATATATACACTGTATATATATATATATATACACACTGTATATATATATATATATATGTATGCATCTATATATATATACATATATACTGTACATATATATATATATACCTGTGTGTGTATATATGTATCCGTTCATAGACGATTTTACCTTGAAAAGTGGCCGATTCCCCGTTGCCGCCAGGTGTTTCATGCCCGGACAGAGCGGTAGCCACTCCCTTTTCTTCCAAGCGATCAACGTCGAGATTTCAACGATGTTGCGACCAGCGCGGACCAGCGCGGTGTAGGAAAAATCCGTTCCATCATTGAAAAGCAGAGGTGGAACCGGGTTGAATCTCTTTGTGATGGGGGTTGCAGTTTGAGTAATGCTTAAAAAGACCGAATTGAACGTTCAGGACCTGTAGATTACCGCCATCCAATTGTATAGTCATCGTATTCCAAGAAATCCATGTGATGCATCCAAGAAATTCTGAGATGATGTCACCGACAATGGTCAACCCAGTATCTGCAGGATGTTGGGTAGCAGATATTGACCTCTCCATCAATTCTGATGTTTTTCTTTTCAAAACTGTCAATGAGAGTTCCTACAATTCCCACGAAAGATATATGCCCTGTTTACTACTTGGACATTCCTGAAAGTTACGGAAAAGATGTGGCCACTTAGCCACCTGTTCCTGATGATGTTTTATTGAAAAGATCAGAACGAATCTCTCCGAACCAACTTTGTGATTTCCGGCGCCGGCTGGGGAGGTCACCCAAAACGCACACTTAAGCTCTATATAGCTATATTGACATAATTTGAGTTACCATACTGTATAGAAAACACATGTGTGTATATCTAGAGATATGCTTTTTTGACCAATTGAGACCATACATAAAACTAAGATATAGCCTCTGGTAATTTCTTAACAAAAAACTATGGAAAAAAAACACCATAGAAATATATAGTGAATTTTCCCATAGAAATCGCGGCCGGTGGATCTTTCCATCGTGTCGACTATCGAGACTGCGCCATGTCATACCTTGGTTTTCTGCGGCCGAACGACACGACGTATGGTGGTCTTGTGGGAATCTGACTGGGGTTATGACATCTACAAAAAACTGTGAATTTCTGGAAAGTCATTCATCAAATTCCATGGTGAAACTGGAAACCACCAACCAGATATGGTACAGTATGGTATAGTAGTATCATGTAGTATAATGGCCATTTCAGGGACTGATGGAAATTGGAGGTGCCTAGGCGTAAGGGGTATGTAAAGGAATATTTACTGAAAATCCTATTGATATAGTGTTCAATTTTCTTTGGTATAGTAATCTACTGTGAACTAATTTCGTTTCCTTATAGTATAGTAGTATAGCATGGCACAAATACGAATATAATTTTGGTCTAGGACATGGGGGTGCTTTCGTACTTTAGTCTTGGATCTGCTCATCTTGTGGTCCCCTGAACAGGTGGTATTCTTTGGGAGATTTTCCCAAAATCATAGTTTTCTGGTTGGTCAAAATCATCCCCCACCCCTAAATCCCTGGTTGGTGGTTTCAATCCCTCTGAAAAATATGAAAGTCAGTTGGGATGGTTCTTCCCAATATGGAAAAATCATAAAAGGTTCCAAACCACCAACCAGCCAGTGTCTATTGAGTCTATTGACAAAACATCCAATTTCATCCTATTCTGTGGAGTCACTGATTCTGGGCCACAGCCACATTCACTTCAGACAAAACAAGCCCATTAGCTGAAGAATTAGTGGCATGTTTACAGGAAAGGAGTCTTCCAACTATTTGGCAGGGTCTATGTCAGTTGGATCCCAAAAAGTTGAAGTTTCTACCCATGTTTTTATTGGTTGATATACACATTCTTATGCGGGCTCTTTGACTGTTAAAAAAAAAACAGTTCTATTTTGATGTTGAACCCATGTCTATTACCAAAAAACATGATTCTATATATATATATTGATTTGTTACCCAATTACCTCTAATAGATATGTTATAATTCCATGTTTCCCAAACTTCCCAAGTAAACGGGCAATCCTCGTTGCTGCTTCAATCCTCGTTCCCACTCTCGTTCACCAAGACCACTGGGCGTCCTCACGAAGCACCACCGCTTCGGAGTGGTTGGTAAAAACTGGTTGGTATTAATGGGGTACTGGTTGGTATAACTTGTGTTTAATGGTTGATAATAAGCAGGTATATATGAATTCATGGGATTTGTTGGTTTTTGTTGGTGATATAACGAACTAGTTAGTGGGATTCTATGGGATTAGGATTTGTTTCAAGCTACAAAAATGTGGTTAATGTACTATAATGGTTAATATATGATTATTGTTAATGACAGTTAATAAATATATGGTTGGTGGTTGACCTACCATCTTGAAAAATATGCAAGTCAACGGGAAGGATTATCGCATATACTATGGAAAATAAAATGTTTGAAACCACCAACCAGATATTCATAGGATTTGTTTTAATGGGAAAAGCATCTACATCTGGGAAATTTTTGGTACAGCTCAATTGTCTTACTATTGATGATTAAATCCATAGCTTTCTTTAATGGTGAATAAAGCAATAGGTCGGATCCACCATCCCCTGAAATTTACCATTTTTTTGGATGGGATTGAAACTTGGAACCATCAAAATATGGCCTTTTTTTGTGACATTGTTTCACTTACCGTAATGAAGATTGTCATGAGGTACCCAGCAGTTTTTTGCTGCAAAAAGGTTCCTTTGTCCCATTGGCAGCGACACATTATTCCGTACTCGATCATGACTGGGCCCGGATTGTGTTTTTGTGTCTTCCCGGAATATCGGGGACGTGGATCAAGAGTGGGAAGTTGATATGTGTTGATATGTTTTGATGGGAAGTGAACTGTGTCAAAAAATGGGCAACCAGTGGATCAAGAGTGGTTTTGATGGGAAGTTAACATGCCGATGGGCAACCAGCATGCTGGACAACTCACAATGAACTACTCAACTAAGCCATGGCGTCTGGCTGCCGGGTTACCTTTGGATCCCCGTCCCCGCTATATCGCCATAGTTACTATAGTTGGTTCCATCCCCAATGGTTCCAAAGCCCTGCTGGTTGATTCAAATAAGGCTTGTACTACCCAAGATTTTTGAGTTATTTTTTGGCTATGATCATAATCTATTAGATTAAAATCCCGTTCTTAACCTAGCAGTATAATTCGGAAAGATCAAGCCTTGGTTGCCTCCCGATTGATTCATAGCAGAAACAATGGAATACAATGGGATATGATGGAATGTAGTGGGAATGTGACTATCTGTGTGTGTATATATATATATATAGCAACTGGCAATTCTTGGTTGAATCCCATTTATACTGATTGCTGGTTGAAACCCAAAAATATATCCATTATAATCCATTAGTATCAATCAATCATTAGTATACCCCACCATTTCACTGCTCACTTGTTGGTTGAATCCCCAATTATGCTATTGGTTGAATCCACCAAATAGGTCCGTTATAATCCCAATATGTTTCAATTGGATTTACCAGCCATTAATCATGAGTTATTCCAATGGTTGGTTGAATCAGTTTGTAGGGGATCCAATGGCTAGTACAAATCTCCTATATGTATATCCCCTATTTTCAATATATTCCAATACTAATAAATTAATATCCGGAATTAATTGCTGATCATGGGTGTGGGAAAATAATTGGATTGACCAACCATTCATCATTCATTCTTCCAATTGCCGTATGAGTCCCCAACATACTTCCATTACATTCCCCATTGTGATCCTACGTATAATGATTCAAAAAGTATCTCTCGCCACTGCTGGTTGATTGTTGATTGGTAAACTCCTCACTGACTATATATAGATATATTCCATTGTGGACGATACATATTCCAACATAGTATTCTCAATTACCCTCTGGCAAATTAACACCTGCCATTTTTCGGGGTTGGAAGGATTGGGGAAACCACTAAAACGGTGTTATTTTCAGGGCCTATGGTCATTTACCTCAACTAGCTATTGAAAATGGCCCCCACCAAAAAATGGTGATTTTCTACAGCTTTTTGTATGTTTACCAGAGGCGAATCCCAAGTGTTGGCCATTATGTTGTTGGCTATTCCCAATTACAATCTCAATCCATTATGGAAAGGATATTCCAATGTGTATATATATATAAGGTATTCCCAACTACTATAGATATGTTCCATTGTGGATAGTCCAAAGTTTGAGTTCTATATATGATATGAACACTTTATATGGTCCAAATATATGAACCGTCAGGAGAAAAATATGGCAAATTAGTTTGAGGATATCAATTTTGACCACTAATTTGCTATATATTCTGACATATTTTGCTATAGTAATGCCATAATTTGCCATATCATTTGCCATATCATTGCTATAGTATACTATATGTAGATAAATCATTGCTATACTATACTATACAATACTTTCTCCACATCTATAGCATCATTCTATAGCAATGATATATATATAATAGATATCATGATGTGAATATATACTATAGCAAATTGATAACATCATTCTCCACTAATTCATATTCTATCAATGATGTACTATTAGTGACAGAATAAAATATACTATTAGTATCACTGTTGGAATTCCCCTGCTAACATGGACTCCAGCATTCTTTAGACAAAAAACGGTGGTCCACCTTGCACTACTGAAATGTACTATCTCTGGTTGGTGGTTTGAACCCCTCTCAAAAATATTAGTCAGTTGGGATTATTATTCCCAATACATGGAAAAATAAAAAATGTTCCAAACCACCAACCAGACAAATATGAACTCGCCACATCATTCTCCACCGCTTTGCTCCTGACGGTCACCACGCCCTTGCCATTGGCTTCACGGCAGCTGGCAGCCACCATGCCGCAGTGGTCACCCCTTGGATGTGGAGAAAACGTGGGGGAAAACGCATGGAAAACGTAGGGAAAAAATGGGAAAAACGTAGGGAAAACATAGGGAAAACCTAGATGATCTGGATGTCACTAGCGATTTATTGCCAATGTTTTTGTTGGAATACATCTTTTTCTTCACCTAGAAGAGTGAACATCTGAACAAAATTCTAGGGATAGATAGTTCCTCTACTGCATTGTTTTGGTGGTTACTAAAAGTGAATGGGGGTGGATGTGCATGGCTAGAATAGTAAGCAGCCCCAATGAAACAACTCAGTCACTGGGGTCGGGTCTCTGAATTGCTGCATCTAAATCATTGGAAATCTGAGTTGTCTACTTGGGGTTGCTGAATGAACAGAGAGCATGTTCATGAATCAGAGATTAAATGCATTAAGAATGAGATAATGGTGTATACCGCTTCCCGAATTGCGATTTGAAGATACATATACAGTATATATATACAAAAAGTGATGATAAACCATTGGATTCTAGGGGTTTTGCCCTGAATCTTCAGACAAATCCAACAGAAACTTTGGTGGGTCAACAGCCATCCAAACGTCTCTGCCAAGTCACCACAAACAGTCGTCGAAAAAAAGCCTTGCTGAAAGGACCCAGATATCGACCCAAAGAAATGACCGATGGTAACAAGAAAAGCAAGACTTCGAAAATCTATATGTATATATATATATGCATTTACATATATGTATGTAGTGTAAAATTCATGTCATGTAAAATTCATGTATTGTAATCTGATCTTATCTAATACAATGGTATCTGGCCCTTCAGCATAGTAGTTCAGTCACCTGAAAACAGCTGAAGCCTCAGGTTCGGCCACTTGGGGATGGTTAATGAGGGATCAGCCAACCATCATTCCAGTGACCGAAAACGACGTGAGGTCATGATCAAATTCATCCAGATGTATGGATGTATGCATCTATGTATGTATTCATGTATGCATGCTGCATGTGTTCATGTATGCATGTATGCATGTATGTCTATGTATGCTTCTATATATATATATATATACATACGCAAACATTGAATAGATTCAGCATGTCCCTGCGACTTCAATGGTGGGACGATTTCCCACATATATCAACCAGGCTATGCACCACTGCATCAGCCTTGGGGAATCATTGAATCATGGGGGACCCTAATTTAAGAACAGGAAATTGCACGGGCTGTGGACGTTCCCCTATCTTTAAGAAATACCCCTATATATATATATATGATTTATTGTATGTATATATATATACACGTATATATAGATAGATAATATATACATAGATAGATAGCATTTTTGGTTTTGCGCGTGCAATCATCTTGCACATACGACTCTGTCGCCAAGATGCATTTTGTCAAAGGGCACTCCCGTGGCAGCCTTCCACCACGGCGTGGGTCAGGGTGGTAAATGATTGCGACGTGAAAACGCAGACCTAGGAAGTCTCATGGTAAAATACCCTACGGCAATCAAAATGACAACAAATATTTGGGGAAATCACATTCTTGAGGCATAATCATCATATATATATATACCCTCCAGTAAACTAAGATATCTTTGGAAAATTGCCCATTTAGTTTGATGATTTATCTATAAAAAAAAATGGGATTTTCCCATTTGCAAACCGTTAGATTACCAAGGGAAATGTCCAGCACACCAGCTTGTGGACCTAACGATTGGGAGTAACTTTACGGTCCCACATGGCAGATCGTTTATCAATAAGTATGATTTTGACCAATCGAACACATTGATCACCAAACAGTATTGCCTCAATATCTGGGGTTTCACTTACCATATATCAGGATTGGTTTGGAAATGGGGTACCCAGGGTACCCATAATTTCCAATGGATTAAGATTTCATGTTTCCACCAGTAAGTATATATCTGAGTAAATTATAATATTTCACTACCCTGAATTAAGGCCATCTGGGGATGATTTCCCTTACTAACCATGATTTCCAGTGAGGTCGCAGTGAGGTCGTTATAATTTACCCAGATATATTGATGTTAACTTCTCAAAAACATGGTCACCAATCAGCCTCTGGCGTTGCTAGGCATCCCTCGTCCAAATCACCAGGAAATCATCCAGCGCCCATGCCCACGGCGACAAGCAGTTCCACTAAGACGTGGTCACATCCCACTATATATATATAACTAACATATTATCACCAGAATTTTCTATGATTTTCCACTATAGCCTCTTGTAAACGTTTACATAACAATCGAACATCACCATGCTATGTAGCTGGGAAAATCCACTATTTCGACTGGGCCATGGCTTCCGGTTCGCTATGTTTGACATAACCAGAGGGTACAATCCCAACTTATGGAAGTTACACCATACGATAACAAGGAAGTTAGAACCATACTATGGTTTTTTTTATCCCAACTTATGGAGGTTTAATAACATTATCACCATAGTTTTCTAGTACCATAGTATGCAATTTATCCCAACATACGGAGGTTAAATAACATACTGTAACCATAGTTATAGTTATATATAACCATAGTTATAGTTATAAGGTTTTCGGGTCAAGCCTCACCTCCCTAACCCGTGAAATCTAAGCGGTCACAGCCATACGTTCTGACGACCGCGGGCGGACGCTTTGCATTGCGCTGCCTTTGTGCTCTCGGGGTTCAGAGCAAGCCCCGATCACCATTGCTCATAGACACCCTCTACGCTGGTCCGGTTTCTGAACATTGTCTTCAAGCCGTGGTACCTCTGCGTTTGGTGTGGTTGGGCTTTCCCTCTATTTAGAGGACGGGTTAACGGTACACTGCCATAAACCGTATTTTTCTATTACACCATTGTCTATTCCCTCACGATCGGGCTTGCTGTGCATCAGTTGAATTTTCCTGGCTGCTCAACTCCCTTGATCTGATTTTTGGACCCGGTGTATATGGACAAGCTCTTCCCCTTTTTGCTCTTCTTTGTGAACATTTGGATTCCTGGTTGCTATCACGGTTTTTGCGACGCAGCGCAGACGGCAAAGGCGACAGCGAGCAATCATCCGGAGACAAGTGTGGCTCTATCGGAAAGGGTTCATCCACTTGACCAGCGACCGCATTTTTGCGTACAGCAAGATCCTCGCCAAGCACCATTCGGCGGATTCTCAGTTCATCAAGCAGCTCAATCATCTAGCTCGCCAGCCTGTCGACACAATGGCGGAATCGTGGCGATGCAAACGATGTTGGAAAGTGTTGAGTGGCAAACACGCACACTGCCCACATTGTGGTGGACGTTGGGATCGTTGCCAAGACACCAGTTTTGCCCCACCGGAGCGACAGGCCGATCCACCATGGAATCAAGGCCAGGCAGCACAGTGGGCTCAGGGCAGGCGGAAATCGCCGCATGGGAGAAGTGTACAATGGCAAGGCAATCAAGCCTCATATCAACGGGCGAACACACCCAGAGCAAGAAGTGGATCCGAACAACAACGCAGGCGCAAACCACGTGGCAAGAAGAGGCAGGACAGTGCATTGCCGCAATATGCGGCGCCGACTATGCCACCTCCGTGGAGTGCGTCCTCAGACCTTACAAAGAATGTGCCGGTGGAAAACGAGGGAGCGGTGATGACTGTCGAGGAGCGAGCCGAGATGATGCAAGCCCTCAAGACTGCATACAACGACCCGACTGGAATGCCGGACAACGTCAAGAAGATGGTGAAGAAGTACGACATCAAAACAACGGAGCAGCTGACCAAAGAGATGCACCGCACAAGTACATCCATTGGCCAAGCAAGGAGACTCCTTCATCAACTACAAGATGCCAAGACCAAACACAGGAAGTCATGGCTCAAGCATTTGGAAACTCTGATGTCCACCCTGGAGAAGCAGTTCGAAGCGTTCGAGGTCCAGCAGAAAGACTATCAAGAGCGCATACAGGCATCCAGGAAGGAGATACAAACCTCCAGACGGACAATGCAGAGACTCAATGCTCAGGCTGCAGAAGCAGCGATTCCGGAGCAGGTCATCGAGGAGGACGACCAAGTAGAACCTCCCCTCCAAGATTCAGAAGAAGCAGAACTTCGCTGCAAGGTGGACAAGATGCTCAAAAAGTGCCTCAAGTCGTCAGCGGCGAAAGACATGATAGAGCTGCAGTCGGACGACGACGACGACTCAGTGATGGCAGTACCGGCATCAAAGAGGCAGCGTTCTTGCGAACCAGGATCTGGAAATGGCTCCTCCTGAGCATTGGCAGTGGTTGCACAAGTCCCTTTGAGATTGCGCACCATGTGCCAGACATCAATGGTGGGATTTCTGTCGACAGCCTAGCTGATGCCTATAGGTGGCCTTTGGGACCCTATGCAGCATGCCAGGATGGAACAGAAACTATGTCCTGCCTCGCCATCACAGATGCTCATGATCTTCCTCTTCATCCGGTACTTTTTGAACCCAAATGTGTACATCCATTCATGGCACTCCATTTTGCATATTTACTACAAGCTCAATGTCGAGATGAAAGTGGACTTTCCTTGATCTCCCGTCCTTGTGACCTGCGCTCCAGCCTGCGTAAGCCAGGCCCAATGCTATCCAAGACGGTGACTTTCTCTTCCCTCACCACTATGGGGTTGATCAATGAAGATGAGATCGGAGATACCATGTCCTCTCCTATGACATTGTTTGAGAAGAAATTGAAGTCGTGGAAGAATAAACCCTGGCGTCTCAGACCACCTGCACCTTTGAAGTGTCATTTTACTGACCATCATTCTCAAAGTGCATCTGAAGCATTTCATGCGGAATTTGGTGCTGGAGAACAACAACAGATTCCTAACCCTCATGATATTCGACTCCAGCCCATCTACATCCAAGACTTGGAGATTGCCCTGCAACAATTTGGGGACCTGAACATGGACACCCAGGAAAGAAGCATGGATGTGCTCACCTGGTATCTTCATGGACAGAGACTTCGAGAATGCCGAAGACCCCGCACAGTGCGTCTTTCAGATGACTTCTTGCAGTGGCCACATGTTTTGAAAAGGGCTTGGGCAGACGAAATCAATCAGAGGTTAGCGGTTCATTTCTATGTGCTTCTCCCTGACCCACCAGTTGCCCATGACCATGATGACCATGCTGCACAGATTGTTTTGGTACAACAACCGCGTCCACATGATAGCGCAGCCATCTTCACCAGCGTCTATCATTCTGCTGAGCGCATTGCGATCCAACGGCTGGTGCGCTTCTCTGCAAGGCAGCTTCACCGAGATGATGCCATCGCCTTGGCAGAGATCCTAGTGCAAGTGCAGCATCGGCCCATTCAGGCCTATTATGGATGGAGACCCATCCTTGATGCCCCTGAAGACCCACTACCAATTCCAGATGGAGCTTCCATTGTGATTCATGTCAGAGCCCTACATGCACCTCAGCAACCACCTGGAAGCTCTACCGATGATGATGCCATCTTATGGGAAGAAGAGGGGAGCTTGACGACAGGTCAGGCTGAGCCTCCACGATCTCGCAGTCGATCCCCTCGTCATCAACCAGATGAGCACCCAGACGATGCTGCCTCCTTCATGGCACATCAAATGACCGTGCATGAACCCTCGGAAGCCATCATTGACATCCCAGCGGCTGTTGTCCAAGATGATGATGTTGACTTTGAATCACCCACAAGCTCGTCTGGATCAACTTATGCCAGTGACGTCCAGTCCCACTTCTTTCATGTCTTTGGACTCAATAGACCATCAACAGCTGTACGTATACGCACAGACACATGGGCTACGATGCACAGCAACATCCGGCATGCCCTACAGCTGCATCGGCATGAAGTCCAGGCGATACATATGGTCAACTATCGTCCTCAAGATCTCTTTGCTGCGGGCACTCTAGTGGCGATTGTTCAGCGAGTGGATGACCTTGTCCCTGGAGATCTACGTCAATTGGTGCTGGTTGATGTATTATTTCATGGACACAATGTGGATGACTTTGTAGTCAGACGCTATGCTCTACCTCTGCGGAGGGACACCACCAGAAGAATTCTGCTGGAAGAGTTGCGCCTCCAACCATATTGTGCCAGTGTCCGCCAAAGATGCTTGATCAAGCTCAACAACTGGCTTGTACCTTTGTCCAACCATGCACTGTTTGAGCTTCACCATGGTGATTATCTTCGTATTGATTTGCCGCCACATCCTCGTTTTGATATACCAACTCAGGCAGTTGCGTGCTGTCTCCGACAAGGATTTCACATTCGAGATGTGCAGCACATCTATGATCAAGCGGAGATCCCCTTTGAATGGGAACCTTTGAACATTGCCGAAGAAGGCACCGATGACCATTCTCTCCTGCAAACCCACACCAGGTACCAGGTGCCTAACAGCTGAGACGGTGGCTCAAGCTCAGCGACCTGGTAGTGAGGTGAAACAGATTCTGCTGGATGACCTACTCCCACATCCACATACCACACAGATTGATTTTTCAGCTGTTCAGTGGTTTTGGCAAGAAATACGGCATGCACCTCTTGGCTATTGGACTTCATGGCCTGATGATTTTCACATCCCTGAGGTGACACAGGAAGCATTTAGGCAATTGACTGCACCCACCTCACATCCACCACACATGATTCATTTCTATGTGGATGGATCGCAGCTCAAAAATCAAGTTGGTGCAGGCATTGCGTGCCTTGTTGAACATGAAGGAGGCACCTTCCTAGCAGGATGCATGGCAAAAGCTGTTGAGGATGCGCTTTTTGCCTTCCAAGGTGAACATGCCGCGATGGTTTGGGCTTTACTATGGGCAATCAACATCAGCGACTGGTGCCTGCAAGAATATGAGACCAGAGATGTTCATTTTGCTTTCAACTTTGACGCGATGAATACAGGTTTTCAGACAGCAGGCTACTGGAGAACCAAAGAACATGGTCATTGGCGGACTTTGTTACGCTCTCTTGCCCAAGTACTCCAGCATCGTCATCGACATTCCCATCTCCACTGGAACCATATCAAGGCACACAGCCAGCACCCTTTCAATGAATTGGTTGACACCTTGGCAAAGTTTGCGGCCACCCATCCACAGCGAGTAGATGGATCCTCCTTTTGGATGCGCTGGTTCCATGAGCCTGATGCAATGACCAATCTCCAATGGCTATGGTATTTAGAATATATTGCTGATTCCCCTGGCACAACGCCTCATTTGGACGGCACTATGATGACACATTTCCATCATGCTGTCCCTGATGCACCAGATTGTGAACCAGCAGTACATCCACACTTACCCGCCCCAATTGAATGGATGAGTGTTCAATTTTCGTTGAAACTGGCCACTGCAAACGTCCTGACTCTGGCTGCTGGACCCAAATCACACTGTGTGAGTGGAACAAAGCAATCATTGCTCCAAAAACAGTTTCATGATGCAGGATGCACTGTTGTCGGAGTGCAGGAAACACGACATCGGCACATTGTGGACCCCAACAATGAATATTACCACATCATTGGACATGCTGCTTCTGCAGATGGCATGGATGGTATCCAGATGTGGTTTTCCAAAATGTGGCCTTTGTACGAATCTGGTCCTCTGATTCAGCGGCAGCATCTTACCATTGTGAGCTCTACGCCATCATGCCTGATCGTGCGCATGAGCATGCCGCACTTTCGGGCTGTCTTTGTCACAGGCCGAGCACCTCACAGTGGTATAGCACAAGATTTGAACGAGTGTTTCTGGCGACAAATCTCTCATATCGTCCGTCCATATGAACGAGACCATTTGCTGTTCTTCATGGGAGATACGAATGGCCACCTTGGTGAGCATGTCACGGATGCAGTTGGCCCTCACGATTGGTCTCAGGAAAATGGTCCGGGACGTGAATTCCACAATTGGATGCTCACCCATCGACTATGTGCACCCAGTACAATGGCTGACCACCATGTTGGACATCGTAGCTCAACTTTCTGTTCACCAGATGGTGTGCATAGAACGCGCATTGACTACATTGCTGTTCCCACTGCTCTTCAATATGATTGTCTATCAACATGGGTTGCTGACACTATTGAACTTTGTGGAACACGAGAAGATCATGCGGCGGTAGTTGGATGGCTTCAGTTTACGCAAGAGATCTCACTTCAGAAGGAGCGACAACGCCCTCCTCCAAGATTTGATCGTCGCCAACTTGCTCAATATCTCGGCGATCCTCAAATCCTTCATCATTTTGCGAACGATTTGCATGATGCACCATGGGCTTTGGATCCTCATCAGTCTGCTGATCTTTTAGCCACTCAGGCGAGCAGAGCACTTGCCCGACTGGTTCCAAGAGTCTCAAAGTGGCGGCGCAAACGACATATCTCCGAGGAGATCTGGCAGCAGGTCGAACAGAAAAAGCTTGCATTCAGGCAACTACAATGTATGAAGCGGACCTGGCGCACCACTACGTTGAAAACCATCTTTGCCACATGGAGAGGTCGAGCTCCCATTTCTGAAGCTCAACACCAGCAGCTGAGAAGTTGGACCTCCCTCTTTGACAAAGCCCTTGCCCAAACCCTGTTTCATTACAAACAGCTGGCTAGCCGAGTCACTACGTTGATCAGAACTGCAGACACGCAGTTTTACCAAGCTCTTGCTCATGAGTCTGGTAAGACGTATACTCATGAAGGCTTGACGGCATTGTGGCAGAGGATCAAAGCAGTTTTGCCCAAGAATCGAATCAAGCAGTTCCACGCCCGATATGACATTGGCGATGATCTGCAATGGCATTTTGCTGAACTCGAAGCTGGTCAATCAGTTGACGACCAGGTGGCTAAACAACAGTGTGTAGCTCGCAACAATCGAGACCGTGCAGATCACCTGATGCCTCAACACATTGCCATCCAGGAGTTGCCCACGCTGACTGAAATTGAAGAATTGTGTTTGAGGCAAAGACCACATCATGCGGCAGGTCTTGATGGACTACCACCGGAAGTATGTCGTCATGCGGCTGTCGTGATCGCTCCCTTCATTCACAATGTCCTGTTGAAAGCGTTTGTGAGCGGAGTTGAACCCTTCAGATACAAGGGGGGATTGCTTGTCCCCATATGGAAGCACAAGCAATCCAGGCAGCTGGCCTCTGCTTACAGGGGCATTCTCTTGGCCGATGTGTTTGGCAAAGTCCTACACGCATGGACGCGCAAGCGGCTCCTTTCAACGCTTCTTCAGCGAAAAGCGCCTGGCCAAATAGGCGGGCTCCCGTCTCAGCAGGCGACCACAGCGGTGCAGCTTTTGCGCCTTCATGGCAAAATTGGCCGCAGCCGACGCCTGTCAACAGCTGCCATCTTTGTGGACCTCAAAGCGGCGTTTCACCACATGCTGAGGGAGTTCATCTTTTCTGTGCGAGAGCCCACTACAAGGGAGATGCTGGATCGAATCTTCGACCCGAACGAGTTTGATGTGCAGCAGCTGGCACGCGATTTGCATGCGGCTTGCAACCAGCAGCCCCAAGACATTCCTGCAGCTTTGCGTGGCTTCCTGCATGATATCCACAAAGACACATGGTTCAAGCTAGATGCGTCTCAAGGGACCACAACAGTGACACAGCGTGGAACTCGCCCTGGCTCGCCCCTTGCTGATATTGGCTTCAACCTCCTTATGTCCAAGATGATGTGGCAGATTGGAGACAAACTCAACGAGCTGCCAGCCTATCTGCAAGGATGTCAAGCTTTGGGTATTACAGTGCCTCCTTTGTCCTGGGTTGATGATTTGGCAGCGCCCCTTGTTGCGAATGAGCCCTCCCAGTTGCTCCCATTGATGCGTGATGTGGTGATGATACTCCATGAGACTTTCCAAGCCCATGGCATGACGATGAATTTTGAAAGTGGAAAATCTGAAGCTGTGATCATGTATCGGGGTAATGGTGCTGCCAATTTTCGCACGGCCCTTTTTGATACAGAGGTCCAGCCCAAGTTGGTGGTGAGCACCCCTTCGCATATTCTTTCTATGCGCGTGGTGGCAACGTATCGTCATCTGGGCGCTCGCTTCACCATGGACACCGACATTGCGTATGAAACCAGACTCCGCGCAGCCATGGCTAGACAAGCCTTTGAGGAATTGAAACGGCCTCTTTTTTTGAACAAGGCCATTCCATTGAAAGGGCGTCTCCAGCTCTACAACAGTTTAGTCATTTCCAGACTCATGTATGGCTGCGCCGTATGGGATGATGTCACACGTGCTTCCGTAGAGCAGATGGATGCACTGGTCATCGCTCATCAGAGACGCATGGCCGACATCGGTTTCTGGAAGGACAACAACATGCCAGATGTGGAATTTCGACATCACTTGGAAGTTGCGCCTTTTCGCATTACCTGGGCTTGCCATCGCCTCAAGTATCTTCAACATGTGGCGCAACACGGAGCCTCATACCACAAGGAGATCCTCCTCATTGAGTATGCTACGTGCAAAGGGTGGCTGTGGGAGGTTTCAGTTGACTTGGATTGGATGAGCAAATTGGTAGACCTTCCATTCCTGTTTGATGCTTCGGCACCGCAGTGGACACAGATTTGGGAAAATCTCTCTTCCTGCCGTTCCTGGAAAGCCTTGGTCAGTAGAGCAGAGCGCAAGCATATCTTACAAGAACGAATTGCACGAGATGTTGCCTACTATCATCAAGCAATTGTCCACGAGCTCACCCAAAATGGACTGGAGGTATGGCAAGGTACGATTCTTGAAGAGGAAGATGTCCCTGCCTTCAATTGTTCACACTGTGATCGTGGCTTCCGCTCACGTCAGGCTCTTGCTGCACATCTCTATCGCAAGCACGAGGTCCTGTCTCAGGAAAGGCCTTACATCCAGTCCACCACTTGCCCTGGATGTCTTCGAGATTTCCACACAACTTGGCGAGTGCAGCAGCATCTCAGGTATCGACCCAATGGATGCTGGGACAGAATACATGGGGCACGACTTCCAGACGAACCCATCACGATCCACTTGCCAGACCATTTGAAGCACATCAAGCGGCTCCCAGCTGTTAGACGCCTTTGTGGGCCGCTTCGGCCGACTAGCATCCAGCGCCAGCGCATCTCTCTGAGACAGCGCATCGCTGACTTGCGTCTTGCGGGAGCCCCTGACTTTGCGTGGTGGCATCCAGAACGTGATCCAGAGTTGGTGCAAAATGCGTGCAACACCTTTGCAACTTGCTTTCAACATTGGTGTGCCCAAGACAGTCCGGATGAACCTTCTTTCCACAACATGTTCTTTGATGCCATCTTTGCCCTCCCGGTGGTTGATCTTTTGGGTGGACGCATCTTTGTGCATTGGATTGAGACGGGCTTCTATGACGCCTGGCCGGACGACCTTGATCCCGACATCAGACAAACTGCGGAAGTGGCCTACATGAACATGTTGGAAGACATCCCTGCTTGGACACATCGTTTGGCTATGAAGCGACTGGTCCAGCTTTGGATGAACTTACCACAGGATGACCCAGACATCCCAGCTCCGCTACCATCCCAAACTGCGCGGCCGTACTCACGTACTCATGCCATTCAGTCGAAGTATGAGGAGATGGCTGCAGAAGAAGCACAGCGCACTTCATGGCGAATTTTGACTACCCCGCTGCCGACCAGATTGGCTTCCACTGGACCCTTCTACGTGCTCCATTTGTACTCTGGTCGCCGGCGAGCACTTGATTTCCACGAGCAAATTGAGACGGTCATAGCAGAGTTTCCAGCCTTGTATATTCGAGTTATCTCTATTGACACAGCGGTGAACGAGAAGCTCGACATTCATGATGAGAAGCTGAGGAACTTTTTGGTTGGCATTGCCAGGGCTGGGCGTGTATTGGGCTTGCTTCAAGGCCCACCATGCGAAACGTGGACATCAGCCCGACATCATCAGCAAGTTGATGATTCTGGTGTCCCCCTACGCGGACCTCGTCCCTTGCGGATGGCGGATTTCCTGTGGGGCCTGAGCCACCTTACTCAACCAGAACTTGCGCAGACCTTCATAGGTAACAGCTTGTTACTGAAGGGCATTTTCATGGCCTGCTTGGTGACTCTACATGGAGGAGCCACCTTCTTAGAGCACCCGGCGGTTCCTTTTGCTGAAGAGATGGCCAGCATTTGGCGCCTAGCTCTCATGAAGATGCTGCTTCGACGACCGGGTGCTCTCTTCCGCAAGACCACCATAGAGCAATGGCGGTTTGGTGCCCCTGGCATCAAGCCAACCACCCTTCTCTATTCGAACTGCGATCTCCCTGCGGCGCTGGCGACTTGCATTGTCCCTGGACTGAGCAGGCCTGAGACCTTGCTAATTGGCAAGGACAGCGAGGGGCGTTTTAGGACAGCGGCAGCGAAAGAATATCCCGCTGCCCTAAACAAGGGTTTTGCATGTGCCTTGCGTCCGCTTTTGGCCACTCGTGTGGCTGCGGCATGCGGCACTCCCCTGGACGAACCCTGGGCGCATGAATTGGCAGTTGACACATCCTGTACTGAGTACGGTTGTATCATGCCGGACTATCAACCACGCCATTAGGCAGGCGATAGTTCACTTGCAAGGCGGCACGAGAAAGACTTCTCACAGGCCAGAGGAAAAAAGTTATAGTTATAACCATAGTTATAGTTATAACCATAGCTATAGTTATAACCATAGTTATAGTTATAACCATAGTTATAGCAGTTATAGTTATAAAGTTATAACCATAGTATGCCTAGGCTGAAAAAACTCTCCCAATTTGTGGCCCATGTTCTCATCAAAATCACCCCTGGCCACCGCGGTCCTTGAGTCGTGGGAAATGCGTCTGAGCCTTGTTGGAGGACAGTGGTGGTTGTCGACCTCGGACGGACGTGTAGCGTCAAGTTGAATATAGGGCTTATAGAAGGATTATACAGGGGTTATATAGGAAGTATATTGGGATTATATAGGGATTTTATTAGGGATTTTATTAGGGATTTTATTAGGGATTTCATTAGGGATTTTATTAGGGATTTTATTAGGGATTAGTCTGAAAGGGATGGTTTCCCGAATCCAAGTCCCATCATCTATCGGGTCTCCGGCAGCATATGGGGTCATTATTTCATTTCTCCCAATTTTTGGATCCAAACTCTACTTGGATGGTCCATGGGAAAAACGCGATTCCTGGTTAGTAACTGGGGATTTCTTACCCCCAAACAATCCCACTGAATAATCCATCTACTAACTAGTTAACTAACTCCATGGCCGTTCTAAGTAATCCATTGGTGCTTTTAAACCCTCTACAGCTGAACCATGCAGGCTGTTGTGTCCGTTGTGTCCTTCAGAACCCTCGATTTCTGCATCCCATCCCCGATGATTGCGGCACATCACAAACCTTTTGATTTTCACGATGAAAAATAAATCATACTATACTAAGTAAGCGTAAGATGATCATTATCTCTGGTTGAGATATTGTTTTCCCTATATGATTATCCCTATGCTGATTGATATATCCCATTTTTTTCGATTCAGATCTATTCTTCTCCCACTAAACTTCCAGGCTCCTGTGGACTTTCCCCGCCAAGGGCACCAATTTGGTTCACATCCTCGCCGTTCCAGTCTTTCAACAGCATCTGCCACACGCTGATGCCAGGCAGAACCTCCCCAGGAGCCCGGTTTGATCGACTACCAGCGTTACTCAGTGTACCCGGCCTGGTTTCTACGTTTCCAAAAAGCGAACTTTAAAATGGCCATAGAAATAGTGGATTTTCCCATGAAACATGGTGATTTTCCAGTTCGCTATGTTAGCCCGTTTACCAGAGGGTAGTGTCAAGGTATGGTTGATATCCCAGAAACATGAATCCACTATTTCGACTGGGTAACAATGGCTTCAATAGCTTTTTGGAAACGTTGACCAGCTCCCAGGGCCGTCGTGGAGGTGGAGACCCCATGGCCCCCAAAAAACCGGTAGAAGTCCCGGAATTTGCCAAACGCGCCTCGAGCATTGCCAAGGCCTGCCGTCATCCCAAACACATCCAAATGTCGGCGTTCGGAAGCAAAGCACGGACAAATTAGCTACCAACTAATCGATTTTCTGAATTGTTTGGTTCGTCTTGGAAACCAATTGCCTTTTCCAATCTAAAGCTGTAAAATTGAGGAAACCAACCAATGCAATTGCCTTTTCCAATATGACCCATAAAACTTGTTTTTTCGTCAAAAAGTTATCAAGGAATGATGATTGTCCAAAACCATGTCAAGGATCCATGATCCATGTGTTGAAAATGGTAGGAATCTTAATGGCTGATGTACCATCAATGTTATCATTTTTCGTTGGTATCCGTCCCCGTCTTGTGACCCACCTGTGTCGCGAAAAATCACCGTTTTTGATTCCAAATTGGACGAAAAAAAATACATGTTACATGGTTTATCCTTATATTTCATGTTCAAAACCGATATGGTGTTATATTCCATTGTTTATCCTTCTATTCCATGGTTTATCCTTATATTCCTTATATATTGTAAGTGTTCCCCTGAAAATCCTATGCCCAATCTGTAAACAACCTACTTCAACGGAACACTAAAACCAAGTCTCAGGACCGAATGGCGTATGTCTGGCTGATACACACATGCAATTCCAGTATCACATACATCTGTTATTTAACATAGCCATGGAAAATGGCCCATTTATGGATGGTTTACCTATTAAAAAGTGTGATTTTCCGTGGCTATGTCAAATAACCCGCTGGTACTTAATCATGTGAAAAATTGTCTGCGCATTTGATATATGCACATATCCAAACCAAGTACGTTACATAACAAAAATCCATTGACATTAAGTGGAATGAACCACCATTACGTTCTTATTAAATTAAATCTTGACACTACCCTCTGGTAAACTAACACAACTATGGAAAATCACCATGTTCAATGGGCAAAACCACTATAAATGGCCATGTTCAATAGCTATGTCAATTTACCAGAGGGTAATAGGTTATCCCACTTACTACATTACGTTACACTACTTGCGGTGGTGAACTACCCCTGGTTCATCCGGGATGTTCACAAAAAGCTTTCGATTCGTGGGATGAAACACCAAGTATAAATGGTATATATCAAATATACCACGTATATGATTATCCATAAAGTATATGTTAGTTGTATCAAGACTAATAAATATAAGTGTTAATTATGATATGGTTATAATATGGTTGATACTATCATTAATATTGATTATAATATACCAGTATGACATTATCCTACATCACATGACACAACATTCCGGAAGCGCTTCGTCGCTTCGAACCCGTTTTATTTGGTGCCACGTTCCACCTGGCATGACATGACATTACATATATCGGCGTGACGGATAAGAAATAACGATGCAAAAAGTATATTGCAAACACTACACACATGCTCATGTACAAACATACACGCCATCACTGCATCACACGACACTACAGGACATTGACATTGCCTTACATGATGGTAAAGTACGTTACATCACCTTACTTTCAATGCAAAAGAAAACGATACATTACATTTCGTGCCAAGACAGTGCATTACAATACATACGTACACCCTACACTGCAATACATTACATACAAACAGACATTCATTCCATTTCATTTCGCTACATTGCATATCATTCCGTTACATTGCATTGCAATGCACTGCGTTACATTGCACTACAAATACATCAATCACATTCTATACATGCCGTACATACATTACAGTGCAGTCCATTGAAGTACGTTAGATTGCACGGCAGTGCGTTGCATTGCATTACAACATCAAGTAACATGCGCACATACTTATGTACAAGCATCAGGCTACAGTACGTTTCACAACAGTACATCACATACAGCACAGCACAGCGCATTACGTTACATTACATCACATTACATTATATTGCATTACATTAAGGTACATTACATTCCGTACACCCATGCATACCTATGTACATCAGTACATACACCACAAAGGCGTCATACTGCATACACAAACAGATTTGACAAACATCCGGTTATATATTCAAAAACTTCAGTCGTACATACGTGCATACACTGATATGTACATTCATACAATCATATCTTTACACGTCTATCCGTACATACCACCTACACACACTAGAGCAGAAGTGATCGCATAAGTGACCAGGTGGGGGTTTACATCCCTGGGTGTAGACGGGGCAGCTATATACACATATAAATTATAGATATTTAAGATCATTGTGGACACTGACAGCCAAAAAACGACAGGGTTAAATGTGTATATATACAATGTGAGTAAAACAATGCCATAAACCATCCCCCAGTCCTCACCATTTTTATAGGTGGTATGTTTACCTTTCCCAGTCATGGGTGGGTTATGGCATTACTTTACCCATAGCTACATCAGTTCCGCGTCCAGAACTGAGATCCGAAAATCGAGTACCAGCTTCGTTGGAGCAACGAAGGTCTCTCCAATATACTATGTATTTATACAATGTGAATATGTACATTGTATGTATATATAGAGACTATATATATACTATATTCTATGTATATACATAATACTGCGGATGGTTGCAAAATCCTGCACCACCAAAAGGATGGTTGAAACCCTATAAATGGGATTTTGCCCACCTATCAACTGGCACAGGATTTCTCAACCATCCACTGTATGTAAAGAAACAAGAAAGGCACAAGAAGTTTTGCACCCTCTACAGATCTTTCACATTTACTTTATTCAATTTTGCATCACATCGCATTGCATTACATTACATACCGTACAGACATATACACAGGCAAACATGCATACAAACATACCAGGATACAACCTACATACGCGCGTAAGTGCACACAGCACGTGGCATTGCATTGTATTCCCCGATGTTCCATGACATTGCGTACGGTACATTGCATTACATCACATGACATACTTACCTACTTACATACTTACATACATACATACATACGTACATACATACATACATACATACATCCATGCATGCATGCATGCATACATTACATTACATTACCTTACATTACATTACATTACATTACATTTCATTACATTACATTACATTACATTACATACATTAACTACATACATTTATTACATATATTCATTACATACATTACATTACATACATTGATTACATACATTAATTACATACATTAATTATATACATTAATTACATACATTGATTACATTCATTAATTACATACATTAATTACATACATTCATTACACACATTAATTACATACATTAATTACGTACATTAATTACATACATTAATTACATTCATTAATTACATACATACATTACATACATTACATTACATTGCAATACAATGCATTACATTACATTACAATGCATTACATTACATTACATTACATGTACATACATACATGCATGCATGCACATGTACAAAATTACGATGGCCGCAACGTTAAAAAATTTAAAAAAAGAAACAGACAGACAAAAACCCGTCACACGTACATACATTGCATCACATCACGCTGCATCACATTGCACTACGTTTCATCATATTTAATTTGGAGGGGGAAGTGCACGACATTGCAGATCAGGACAGTTCATAGCTGCTAATTGCAATGCATATCACGACATTCGTTTACCGTGCTTTTTATGTACATACACAAACTCGTTGGCACAAAAAAATTAAAAAATGGAATATGTTCATAATAGTAATACACACCCAATGCTACATTGCATTTTTAACCTTACTGTGCGTTGCCTTACATACATTCAAGCAGACACTACAGACACGCATATGTACATACGTTCTTGCGTTCATGCATGCACACATACATGACATAAAGGCACACTTCCTGGCATTACCCATCTACCATGCGCCCAGCGATGAACGAGGCGAAAAAACGTAAAACAAAAAAACGGCCCGCGCATCTTCGCGACATATCCAGACATGGCCATGAGCGGCTGTATTATTCATGTTTATGGTTACGTTTCTCGTACTTATAGTCGAAATAAGTCCTTATTTGCGCAAAAAAATGTTCTTTTTGCCTGGTATTTCTTGCCTGGTATCATTACGATACCAAAAAATCGCAAACACGCACACATATACAGACATAAACGTAACAAAATGTGTTTGCACGTGTTTGCGTTATCGTTTGCGTTGCGTTTATGTTTATGTTTCTGCTTTTAATTACCTACGGTACAAAATAAAATCTTGTTTTGCGATTTGCAGAAAGAATGGTTTTTTTTCCTCCGACAAAATTTAAAAAAAAACAAATTCACACGCATATAAACAAACAAAACAAAAACATATCGCAATCTAGCCGCAAAACACGTCAATGTTTCACATGTGTTTCGTATACAGTTAGCATTTGCTTTCACATACGCTGCATATACGTTGCACATATGCTTCACATACGCATCACATACGTTTCACAAACGCAAATGTGTATGTTTCATACACACTTGGTGCGCAAATCGCAAACTTATCACATGCGTTTTACATGTGCTTTACATATGTTTATTATTGTTTATTTATGTTTACATATGTTTTACATGCGCGGCCACTGAGGATGTGTACACGTACCCCTCATCAGGTTCCTATAGACGGAAGCCCTGAAGCCTTCTGTGATTCAGCTAAGACATGACATCACATTGCGCTACACCACGTTTTAGTCCATGACATGACAGTACCTTGCCTTTCCTGCCTTACATTACATACACACAGTGTACTGTACAACTTCAAGTCTTACAACCCTCACATATGTACACATGCGCCTTGTTGGGTGTTGAACAGCCCACGTTGCTCTCTGCAAGCCTTCCTAAAAACCTCTTGCGCTAATCAACTGACATAATCAACCACGCCTTGCGTCCGACCTTCTCAGCAAAGGGTGTATCCGCGCTGCTAGCCACCGCTATGCGCATGCCAGGGTACAGACCTGGGAAAAAGAAGTGAGGGAAGTAATGGAGTTCATAGGTAGTAGATGGAATATACCCTAGGAAGTGTGTGTGTATGTGTATGTGTGGGTGTGTATGTGTGTGTGTATGTGTGCGTGTGTGCATGCATACCTGTGCACCTGTAGAATCGCATACTCTTTCCTTTCCAGCTATGCCCGATTGTTATCATATTCAAAATATGAATGCAGATACATGTATATTTAGACCCACGCGTGTACATATGTATCATAAAGTAATTTTTCGAATCTTGGAAGACTAGAAGACACGTTCGGCTCTTCGTTGTCTGGAGAAAGCTTGGGTTACGCAGAAACTGATATTAGGATTTGAACGCTTAGCTTTTCCAAGGCTGTAAGGCGTTTTTTCGTATGGTGGTCGCGCTCAAATCCCAAATCGGCCCATATCACCACTTGCGCGAAATGCAGCAGCCGGTTCTGCTCTGATGCTGTGCTCTCATTCTCCGTGGTGACCAAATCAAAAGTTGCTCCACATATCCGCCTTCCTTTGCGTATCGTGCAGGCACCAGACATGAAGCAGCAAGCTGTAAACCAAATCTTTCGAAAAATTGGTCTGGCAGCTCAATGACGCCAGGAATCCATCGGAATATTTTGTACATACCCGATTTGGTCCGCTTCGACCAAAGGAAAGCTGCAGCATGCGACCACTGCTTCAGCGTCGTTCGGATAGCGCGCCTCCAATCGGATTCCAGCAGACACTGCCATCCTACCCCCCACACCAAACGGCGGACCTGTAGCTACGGGTCTGTTTTTTCTCGAACTGAAAGCTCGAGAACGAACATTTGCTTCGCATGAACACGGTTGCCAATATTGCTAATCATTGAACCATATTCCACATGGACGCCAGCTGCAAGGTTGCATCAGCAGAGCTGTCCTGCCAATGGCGTGGGTTTTCACGGCAGGCTCACAAAAAATAAGAAAGCATATGGCTTCTGAGCAAGCGGGTTACTTATCTTGGACCAGGCTCACCAAAAAAAAATTGTCTATCAAAGGTGTGAGCGCATCAGTGGTGGTTAATTCTCAGCTTCGGACTTGGCCTCGGAATCAGCTGGAACCATCTCCCTCTTGCCGCATGTCGCGCGCTTGCCGTTGTTCCGCCACACTGAAGGTGTAGACGGCATGGTGCTCCGAGACTTTCCTGCGTCACGAATCTGTTTACTGGGCTTATTAATTGCTTCCTGGTCGCCATGTCGCAAGCGGCAAAGGCTCTGCTCGACAACATTTGCAAATCCAACTTTGGGATCGCAGAGGCTGGAGCGGCTCCAACTTCTCCGACGCCCAGAAAGCCCTCCACCAAATCCCTGCCCAAGTGCGTGGTGTGCCTCAGAGCCAAATGTGCCCAATGTACAAATGCCGTTTATACGACCTGCAAAACACAAAAAGGAGGGGAAACAACTACAGGCTTGCAACTGCAAACCACGAGTTTCCCAACATAGTCCCAACGTAGTCTTAACATTCCAATTGGCCCAACATAGCCTTCAAATGATCCAACACAGCCTCCAAAAACTGCCAACCGAGCCACAAGTTGCTCAACATAGTTCCGACGTGGCCTCCAATTGGCCTCACATAGCCTTCCAATGGTCCAACATAGCCTCCAAAAAACTGCCAACCAAGCCACGCCTGAATTAATGCCTCTCGTTCAGACATTCCTCACGCTGTGTACTTTCTGATCTGGCGCTTCACCTGATGCAAGAATTGCGTTCAATGCGGAATGACAAGCTCAAGGGACGCTAAGTTAACTTGGTTCGTGCAACAGCACACATTTGGATGATGACTAATTACATTGTATCACTTATACCGGACATACCGGACACCCCATATGTGGATAGTTATAGACTTGGAAGATAATCATCGACTACTTGAGCCCCATATTTCTAGGACAGGTGGCTCTGACCACCCATATT
>Ga0126342_10002618_pt1 | contig 28411 bp, 21 predicted proteins | sample Cyp1metagenome_FD_92528 | JGI IMG/M metagenome (GOLD analysis project Ga0126342, IMG submission 92528) | Coral microbial communities from Lord Howe Island, Old Settlement Bay, Australia - Cyphastrea 1 metagenome | ecosystem: Host-associated > Invertebrates > Cnidaria > Coral ... | reverse complement strand
GGCCGCCCTTGCGCGAAACTTGCGCGATGCAGGTTTTAGACCATGGGAAAAATGCGAGAATAGGTCCTTTACTAAAAACCTTTCTGGGGTTTTTGGACGGCTCCCATATATATATATATATATATCATATGTGCCAACACAGCCCTGGGCTCTTCGGAAACCAACGTCCTGCATCAGAATCTCACTGGTGTGCGCTCCCATGACGCCAAGCTCCGCCGCCACGAGGCCGTGCCTTTTGGCTTCACTGAGCTGCTGTAGCAAGCCTCAGCGACCAGCGACCAGCGATGTAGATAATACCGCGCAGATAATCAAAAACAAAAAAACATCCCAAACATAAATGGTGGGCATACTGGGAATATCATGGTGGCTGTTCCCATGTTTGATTATGTTTGATTACCGGAGAGTAATACCTGCTTAAAGATGGTGATGGGAAAATAGCTATGTAACAAATTGCCCAAAGGTAAATGGAGGAGTTTCCACCTCGAAATTGGTTAATTTCATTTGGTTCTCTAGCATTGAAGCAAGGCGCTTACTGGAGATTGGTGTATTTTCTCAACAAACTGCAGACTGCATAAAGTGATCCCAATGGAATTGAGTTGTTTCCCCACATCTTTGTGTGAGGTTCTTGTTTTTGATTCTGTATCTGTCCCGTCCGCCTCTGCCGCCTCCGCCGCCTCCGCCTCACACATTCTCTTTCACACACAACTTTGTCACACACTCTCTTTCACACACAACTTTGTCACACACCATATTTCACACCCAACTTTGTCACACACCACCTTTCACACACCCAACTTTGTCACACAGCATCTTTCACACACACAGCCTTTGTCACACTCTCTCTTTCACACACGACTTTGTCACACACACAACTTTCTCACACACTCTCTTTCACACCCAACTTTGTCACACACCACCTTTCACACACCCAACTTTGTCACACAACTCTCTTTTACACACAACTTTGTCACACACCATCTTTCACACACCCAACTTTGTCACACAACTCTCTTTTACACACAACTTTGTCACACACACACCATCTTTCACACACAACTTTGTCACACACCACCTTTCACACACAACTTTGTCACACACCATCTTTCACACACAACTTTGTCACACACCATCTTTTACACACAACTTGGTCAGACCACTCTTTGTCACCCACAACTGTCACCTACACATCCACCTTCACTTTGCGTGGCAAGCGTGGCACTTCAGGACATCCACCTTCGTTTTGCGTGGCAGGCGTGGCACTTGCGGCGCTGGGCTGGGTCTGGTGGCGCGCTTGGTCGCCGTTAGTCCCCCTTGACACCGCGGCACTTTGCGTGGCAAGCGTGGCACTTGGCGACAGCGACTTTCGTCGTTTCACGTGGCACGCATGGCATTTGGCGACAACCACCTGCGTTCTGCATGGTAGGCGTGGCACTTCTGGCACTGGGTTGGGTCTGGTGGCGCGCTTGGTCGCCGTTAGTCACCCGTGACGCCGCCGCACTTTGCATGGCAGGTGTGTGGCACTTGGCGGCATCGAGCTCGTCGTTTCACATGGCAGGCATGGTACTTGGCGACATCCACCTGCGTTCTGCGTGGCAGGCGTGGCACTTCTGGCACTGGGCTCGCTCTGGTGGCCCGCTTTGCGTGGCAGCTTCGTTTTGCGTGGCAGAGGTGGCACTTATGGCACTGGGCTGGCTCTGGTGGCGCGCTTGGTCCCTGTTGGTCGCCCGGGGCAACGCGGCACTTTGCGTGGCAAGCGTGGCACTTGGCAACATCTACCGTGACTTTGTGGCAGGCGCGGCACTTGGCGACATCCACCTTCGTTTTGCGTGGCAGGCGTGGCACTTCTGGCACTGGGCTGGGTCTGGTGGCGCGCTTGATCGCCGTTAGACGCCGCGGCACTTTGCATGGCAGGCATGGCACTTGGTGACATCCACCTTCGTTTCACGTGGTAGGCCTGGCACTTGGCGACATCCACCTTCGTTTTGCGTCGGCACTTTGCGTGGCAGGCGTGGCGCTTTGCGACAACCACCTTCGTTTTGCGTGGCAGCTGTGGCACTTGGAGACATCAACTTTGGTTTTGTGTGGCAGGCGTGGCACTTGGTGACATCGACGCGAACACACAAACTTCCACACAGACCTCTTTCACACACACACACACCTCTCGAACACACAACCTTGAACACACATATCTTTTAAACATACTGTACTCCTTTCACACACAAACTTGAACACATACACACTTCCACACACAACGCTTTGATACACAACACACACACAACTCTTTCACACAAACTTGAACACACAGTTCTTTCACACGCAACTTGTCATTCACATCTCTTTCACGAACTTGAACACACAAACTTCCACACACACACACAACGCTTTTAAACACAGACACACAACAAGCTTGAACACACAAACTTCCACAGACAACTCTTCCACACACAACCTTTCACACACACACAATTCTTTCACACGCAAATTGTCACACACAACTCTTTTACACACAGCCTTTCACACAAAACTCTTCTACACAACTCTTTCACACACTGCCTTTCACGCACGACTCTTTCACATACAACATTGTCACACACAACATTTCCTGGTCACACACAGCACTTTCACACACAACTCTTTCACACACACACACAGCTCTATCACACACACACACACACAATTCTTTCACACAATCTGTCTTCCCCATCCCATTTTCACACCTATTTTGAGCTTGTTGGAAGAAGTTGACATGTGGGGTTATCCGGTCCTTTAATTTTCAAAAAACGCGCAGGTTTGTATACCATGTTTGGCTTTTGCTACCTAATTTCCAAGGTTTCTTGAAACATTTATACCCACATTTCCGGGCTACTCTCAAATACCATCCCCAAAACAAAAACTGCGGGAAATTAGTATACATCGCTGTTCATGGTGAAACAACATAATAAACTACCCTTCCTTAGTTGGTTTAACCATTTATATCCTGTTTTGTGCTGGTTATGCCGACACTTTTTATTGATGAGTGATTAGCATCCTATTGGCTATTGATATTGCTTGTCAGCACATTTCACCAAATTCAACCAACAAATAATACTTTGTATTGACCTTTTCCTCTCCCTCCGTCCAAAAAGTCTGCTGCATTAATCATGTTGTCTAACAGCTTATGTTTTTTCCTATACCCCATTATGGCACGATTATGGCAATACATGAAACCATCAACTTGTGCAGATCTCGAGCCACGCACCAGAAGGAAGCTTCGATAGCTGTGGGAGACCTTACCCTCAGCAGAGACGGCACCGTCTCCGTTTTCTCCGCCCATCATCTGGCGGTCAAAGATCCAACCTACGCTGCAAGTCCCCGTGCCGCGCCCCCAAATGGCGCTATGGGGATGATGTTTTAAGCCAAAGACCAAAAAAGAACATGGGGTGTACCATGCAAGGATACATATATATATATATATATATTAATGTATATGTATACGTACACAAAATACATACAAAATTGCGTTTATATAACATGCTTTAAACATATTAAATAAATAGTATTTATGGATATCTATGGGCATAACGTGTTTCACCGCCCCCACCCAGTGTTTTCAAGTACTCTATATGTGCACGTTTCAGAGATGTTGTGCACGTTTCAGAGATGCTGTGCACGTGTCAGAGATTTTGCGCACGTGTCAGAGATGTTGTGCACGTGTGAGAGATGTTGTGCACGTTTCCCAGCAGTTGCGCACGTTTCACGGAAGTTGTGCACCTGTCACAGAAGTTGTGCACGTTTCACAAGCCCCCTAATAACGTTCGTGTTCAACTGTATACACACTGAGAGCATTCTAATCAGCAAAAGCATTGGGGCGACCAAACACATTCTCCCGATATGTATATATATATAGTTATTAATATTATTTACTATTACTATTATTGTTATTATTATTATTAAGATTATAGAACCAAACAGCGTGCCATGCCCCCCAAAAAAGTACTACAGTATACTACAGTTACTACAGTTCTAGTACGTTCTAGTTTCGTAGAATGGTAGGGAAAAACATGATATAATCTTTGCAAAACGGGGCTAGCAAGCATGGTTCTTAGTTTCGACCAGCCCCAATCAAATACATATGCCGGTAGTTACTAATCCACTTATAAGCAACCAAACATGGGGAATAGAAACAAAAAAATAAGATAAAATCACCAACCTTGATGCAGATAATCGCTCTCCTTTTTTTTTGCATGGATAAACAATCTTAAGAAATGCTTCCGTGAATCATCACCAGGCAACGGGGTCGTAAATCCTGCAGCTCCGGCAGCTGCCAGAGCGCAAAGTGAAAGAGTTGCATGACACTTGCGAAGGAGGACTCGCGAAAACGCTTCATGCAGCCCACCAAATTCCTGGAGCACATTTTCCGTTGCTTGGGCAACCAAAAAACGGATGAGTCATGATTAGTCCCAAGAGATTCCCCAGGTTTGGAAAATCAAAAAATCATTTGGAAAAAATCAAAAAACATCAAAGCGAATCCAGGATTCCCAACAGGTACGTGCGTGAAAAGTTCACCTCCTGTCCTGAGCGAGACGAGTGGGTTGTGATGGTTTGGTTTGTCCAAACAAAAAAAAAAGGGCCCCCCCGATATGTAGTTTTTTTTTTTTTTACATGGGCCAAAATTTGTCGAAACAATGAGCAGCCTAGATCATCCTATAGATCCATATAATCCATATTATGTAATCAATTTTCGGCATATTTCGGCATCAAAAATGCAAAGGAATGTAAGATTAGAACCCTCTTGTTTTGTTTTCTTCTTTCTGGGGGATCACAAAGGTTTTCTACCTCTCCTTCATCATGATCTCCATCATCATGATCATGATCATGATCATCATCGTCGTCATCGTCGTCACCATCGTCATCATCGTCATCGTCATCGTCATCATCATCATCACCATCATCATCATCATTGTCACGTTTTCAATCACACAAATGTATATATATATATATATATATATTGTTTCATCATGAGTTTACTGTTACCACTTTGATAACCACCGCCAAGCAACAACAATCATGTACTTTTGGTTCTGGAAACTGTCAACCTATTCAAGTAAACAAGTTCCAAAACAACCGAAAACATCCATTAATTTCCATGTTTAACCATAAGAGAAACATATCGCTATTATCATTGTTTTATTGTTTGTTTTTCTCATGACAATGACATACTACGTTTCATTGCAGTTCATTTTACAATTCATTGTCATTTCATTTGAGGTTTCATGTCACATGTCATTATAGAATTGGTTTGATGATTCATTTTGTAAAATTTCATGTTAGATGACACTTTACGTCTCATGTTTCCTTTCATTAGAACTCACATGTCGTTGATGTGCCATTTTACATGTCATTTTGCCACCTTCAGAACCTATGTGTAGCCACCATCATTGTCATTTATTATTTTACATGTATAGATGCATCATGACTTAAATCCATTAGTGGACTTCATCACCTCCAAAACTCACCACAACTCACATTCTAGATCATTTTACCAGATTTGTTCAATACATGTTGAAAACATACAGCATCAACTTCGCATCAGCACTTCCGCCGTTCAGCCGTGGCGAGTCGCAGGTACATCAGCTCATCACACTGCGACCAGCGCCAGGCACGTCGCCCGCTCTCCGCCACCTCCTCGCGCAGCCGCCGCGCGACCGCCGTCCGCGCGCCAAGGTGCCGCTGAGCGGCGCGGGTGACGCGCAGCAGATTGCGGCGGAGGCGACGTAGGACGTGGACGGCACCACTCCTGAGATCAATGGCTTTTTTGGAGATGTCAATGGGAAATAATCATGGGATCTAGTCAATGATACCGTATACCAGTGATACCAATGATATATTATTCATATGTATACATATATGTATATATATATTGATATTAGAGATATGTTATGTCAAATTAGTGGATATTTTGGTGATGTTGTAATCCATATGCAATAGGGTTATAGGGATACACCCAACAAGAAATATCTGGACCAATTTTACAGAAACAATATCTATACCCTTCGGTGTCATCAAACATGGCTAGCTGGGAAATCCGCGAAATAAATGGGCACTGAAAAAGGACAATCGTTGCATGAGGATTTGATGAATATAAATTTGGTAGACATGGAAAATGCTAACCATCTATGTTTTTTTGCATTCGGTGGTTCATCATCAGGTTCATCTTCATCATCCGTCAACCAAAGGAGTAAGTGGCGTTTGCTTGTGTGCTTGACAGAGCAAGGAAGAACAAAAATCACTTCAGAGCAAAGATTTTCAGAGAGAAAACTTCACACTCTGAAGCAGAAAAAAAAACACAGAAAACACCAAGCCCCAGCCATGTTTAGGTACCAGAGGGTGGATGGATGGATTCAAATGACTGAAAGATATTGAAATATCATATCCATGAAAATCCTACCTTTAGAAGCTTAAAGATCTATGAATCAGGCATCCATGTAAATTTGAATGGTCAGAGATGGGATAACTTTATTGGTGCCGGGTACATTTTCTTACGTGGTCAGAACAGAGAGATGACTGGGTTGAAGTATATGACTATGGTGGTTGGTGAACCGACCATTTTTTTTGAATTTAAGTCGTGAATACCGTGAATACTGCATGTTAATGGGATGGGGTATCAAAAAGACAAAATCACTCCTGCGAGATCTTATATCATAGAGGTTTAGACAATCCATGAATAAGTTGTTATAATTGTTGGCTGGATATGTTTTTCGTGTTCATTGTCATGTTGTTTTTGGGATTACCAGGTTCGACTATCTTCGATTGCGGGGATCAAACCCAGTCAGGTTGGAATCCCAGCATTCTATGGATAGAAAAGTCGAAAAGTTAGGCCTGGACCCCCCATGGTCCAATTGGTAGAATGAACACAAACAAAAACAAGAAATGAAGCCACCAACCAGTTCATTGGTTCGTACACTGCAAGGCCCAAAGTTTATAAATTGTATAAAACACACATATGGAGTTTGATCTAAACTCCTTTATCTGCAAACGGCCATTCTTCGCGATTAAACAAATTACTTTCGCGAATCTGTCCCGAACCCCATGTCTATCTATTTTGTTTTGCTAAATCTTTCGCCCCAAAAAATACTGTCGCAAACTCAGACAAAAACTTTCGCGGGGTCTCATGTTGGAACCCTGGCGGCCTTTGTAGTGGACAATCTCTACATGGACCTTTAGATCGACAAGCATAATACATGTATGATAAATAGCCGGCACTCCCTTATTTTGGATGATTGAATCATCAGAGTTGTTGGACACTTGGTTGGACACGATGCCCAATTTGTTGATACGTACTTACAAATTTGCAAAGTTATGCAAAATTAAGCTGATGCAATCAATAATGAAACCAACTGTTTTCCACCCCCAACTGACCTTGTGGAACCAATCATCTATCTTTGTGATATTAACAACTTCTCAGCATTTCAGCATCCAGTACAAGTACCAAGGATAGACAAACAGCAACTGATATAGCCAACATTAGCGAACATGATATTCATTGATAGAATCGCAACCTCCATAGTATTAAGCTACACTGACTATGGCTTAGCTGTTGCTATGACCAAATTAGCAGTGGTCAAACCCACCAAATTCCCTTGAATTGACCATGCATGTCAGTTGTACGGTGGGAATTGAACTCATCCAGGGTCATGATAGACATGATACTCCACTATATAAATGGATCCCCACACAACCGCACATATTATAATATATGTATATATATATATATATATACGTAGAGTGCAAAACATATATATATATATACACACATATATATATGTGTGTATTCCAATATATTCCCCTGTTCACATCCGTATGGTTGATGGAGATCCCCCAATCAACGAACACCATTACGTCTTTGCCAACTTTCCACTTCCATGGCTCCACTTTTCAGCGTGAAGATTGCAGAGCCCCTCTTTGTAAGAGCAAAAATCGAACAGACCCTTTCCTGCATCCAAGAGTGGGATAGAGTGGGTGAATTGGACCATGGAAGTTGGCGATTTTCGGCTACGCTTAATCATAATCATTCCAACTGATGGATGGCCCTTTGGTAATCTAAGTTCTGAAGTGGAAATCCCCACTTTGAATGGGAAATCCCCACTCTGTAATGGAAAGCAGTGGAACAAACATGAACAATCATCTATATATGCGGGGAAAAAGGAGATGAGTGTTTCGTTCATATTTCTTACACCTGATGGCTGATGGCAAAACCTGAGGTATAGTGAGACCACTGTCTAAGAACCTACTGCAATAAGAACTTCAGGGGCTGGATTGCTGGATTCAACCCTTTCTGTCAGCTAAGTGAAATAAGAACCATAGGGTACCCTGGAATTCTAGCCACTGGTTCTTATTCCCCTTGACGGATATCAATATACCAAACATTGATTATTAGCAGCTATTTCCCACAAGAAAGATTATGTACCGCGGACCTCAATGCCAAGGACAAACATGGTGCGTCCCCAGGGAGATGTGAATCCTTACGTGGTCACCAAGGCTGATGTCGACAGCTTCAGTCAGGCACCAGCCGGAAACACTGAAGGTCATCTGACCTCGGAGGCTGCCCTTGGCTTGGCTTGTCTTGGCTTGTCTTGGCTTGTCTTGCCTGTGCTGCCTTGTTTCGGGCGCCCAAATCAAAGACAAACTTTCGGGACCTGAAAGTGTTTTTCTTCCCCCAGCCTCCTTTGCAACCTAATACCACGCCAAAATCAACTTTCAAGCCCTGGCATTGCGGAATATCTGGCCTATAGCTCTATTTGGAATGCCTGCGCCTGAAAAAACTTTTCGGGACCTAAAAAGTGTTTTTCTTGCCCCCGCCTCCTTTGCAACCTAATACTACGCCAAAATGAATTGGCAAAACCCTCACCATATGAACCCTTAAGAACTAACCCATTAAGAACTTGAGGGTGCCCTCGTTCATAATTCCCATATTTTTCCATCTATAGCACTTAAGAACCCAGGGTAGGCTGGAAAATTCTTAATCGGTTCTTATCTAACGGTTCCGCTGTACCCGTGCAAATGGGCCAAGGAAAGCCACCTGAAGATTCAGAAGACAATCCATTACATTCCATTGCCATGTTCAGGATTCAACAGTTTTCTATTTTGGGAGCTAGCGAAAGGACATCTTGGAGCCATCCTGCATTTCTTGCTCAGTCCAATCTCGAAGGTGAGTTTGGGCTCGTTAAAAAAATAATTAAACAATATTCAACATCCGTAGTTGTTCAGTATTTTCCATCTATTCGGATAAACATTGTCAATCTGAGATGGTCCACATTTAGTATGTTGTTACAGTGATTTTCTTTTCCAAAAACTAAAGGATGAAACTACCCGTCCAACGGTTCTTTTTTGGTGACCATCACCCCCCCTGGCTAGTTTCCTAAGGCCAAACTCGTGGCCGTGTGCTGTGCGCAAAGACTCGCCAGCGGTGCTGCATGGGGCAGCTCCGAAAAGTCGAAGGCGGCCGTACCTGGGGAATTCTGATGGATTGAACTTGATTACCCTCTGGTAAACTAAGATAGCTGTGGAAAATCACCATCTTTAATAGGTGAATCAACTATAAATGACCATTTTTCAATAGCTATGTTAAATTACTGGAGAGTATCATCTGAGTATCAAAATGGATTGAAAGGGGAAATAACATGATAAGGCTTGATGGTTAAAAGATGGATTGCTCATTTAAGATGGATTGAACATGATTGAAAGGGGGGAATCTGACCAGCATTTTCTGGAAAATCATCAAGCATGAAAAACACAAACCGCATCTTAACTATAAACAACACGTTGCCTCCAAGCCGGACGTTCGCCCGCCACTTATAGGTTCAACAGGGATCAAATCTCTGACCCCCTCTGTACGAATATTGAATGGGATATTAACTTCAACTTATCTTCGCAAGGGATCAGATCCCACCCCCTCTGAACAATATATTGAATGGGATATAACTAATCGAAGCAAGTTTAGAAGTCAAACTTCCGACAATATTGAGTGGGAAGAGTCAGAGAAGAGAAGACGAGCAGAAGAGAGAAGATGAGAGAGAAAGAGTGAGAAGAGACAAGATGCAGGTGTGCAAAAAGGTAGAAAAGTCGCGAAAGACTGTGTTTTTGTTCAATGATTTGTGGCTCTGGAGCGTCGAAAAGTAGGCTCGCTAAAGCGGCGGGTGCGGAGCCATCTGGCCAGATGAGTGTCGACAAGTTGCACACCGTTGTGGCGCAAAACGCATTTGGAAGTCAAAATGTACAAAACACACCATGTTCGGACCACTTTTGGAAGTTGAGATGTCGAAAAAGTGCACACTTTTTTTTGGCGCGAAGCACATTTCGAAGTCAAAATGTACAAAACACACAAAGTTTAGACCACTTTTGGAAGTTGTGATGTCGAAAAAGTGCACACTTTTTTTTGGCGCGAAGCACATTTCCAAGTCAAAATGTACAAAGCACACCAGGTTCGGACCACTTTTGGAAGTTGAGATGTCGAAAAAGTGCACACCGTTGTGGCCCGAAGCACATTTCGAAGTCAACATGTGCAAAGCACACCATGTTCGGACCACTTTTGGAAGTTGAGATGTCGAAAAAGTGCACACCGTTGTGGCGCGAAGCACATTTCCAAGTCAAAATGTACAAAGCACACCAGGTAGTTGAGATGTCGAAAAAGTGGACGCAGTCGTGGCGCGAAGCACATTTCCAAGTCAAAATGTACAAAACACACCAGCTTCGTTCGGAGCACTTTTTGAAATTGACATGTCGAAAAATTGCACGCCGTTGAGGCCGGAAGCGCGTTTCCAAGCCCAAAAATGTTAAGAACACCACATGCTCGGACCGATTTTGAAAGTTCAGATGTGGTTTTCCGTGGCAGGCACAAGGGATTCTGCACCTTGCCAAAAGTGAGCAAAACGTGAGGGCTTTGCGGCATTTCCAAAAATTATGATGGCAGGCATGGGACATTTGAAGAGGACCTGGAAAGATGCATTTTCCGTGGCATGCGCAGTACAAAAGACATGTTCATCAGAGATGTTCGGAGGTCAGGGCGCTGATTTCTTGAGAGAGGTTGCATTTTGGAGCATCAGGTCTTCAGGTTTGCTAAGATGATTTTGCATGACCGGTGCAGCACTTCCTATGACCTGGCATTACTTTTGCTTCAGGCGCAGCACTTTACACAGATGGAGCGGAAAAATCGCAAAACGCATTGGTACGAGGCCGTCAGCTCTGCACTCAACTTTCCATTTTTGAAGGAAGTCTCACAGAATTGCTATGATTTTGATGTTGTCAAATTCGAAAATTGAGGACGTCTGGCAGAGTTGCTTCGCTTTCAAGCTTGCAGATAGACAGATAGACAGATAGATAGATAGATGGATAGATAAATATATCCAGCATTTGTGGGTGAGGTGACCACTGCAGCCACTCCAAAAAGCACAACTCCAACCACCTTTCGGTCCATCCGTGGATTCGCTCTGCCATCCGTGATTCACAGCAACCAACCTCTCCTATAGGTTTCCTATTTTTGAAACTTACGCCACCGCCTTGTGTGGTACTACTGGTGTACATAGGGCAGCCAAACGTCATCTGCAGCGAACATGTGTTGTAACCATCAACAAGTGCAATAGCGGCTCAATACAGTAGTGTGTTTTAATCATTAAAATGCGCAACAGCCGATCAACAAAAAGGTGTTTATATATGTATACAGCAACAAATATAACAAATGCAAATCACAATATTTCACCTTAAAACAGCAACTTTGGCAAGATTTCCTCAAACAATCCCACACCCCAAAAGAAATGAGGGCGGCACCCCGTGAGGGAATGAAATTTCATTAAACATGATGATAAATCACTGTAAATACCAATGTTTTATGCACTTGGAGGGTCTAAAACCCTAGTAAAACGCACTTTTTTCATCATGATCTTGACATGAGATATGCAAAAACATTGACAGGCACAAAAAAAACACTAGATGCACCAAACATCGACAGGCACCAAAAAAACACAATTTCCAGCAACTACTCAGAAGTGGACCCATAGGTCATGGATTCAAGTTTTTTTTGTTTTTTTGGGGGCCTGTGCAGGTTTGGTGCATCTACTGGTTTTGTTTTGTTGTTTTGTTGGTGCCTGTGCAGGTTTTGTGACTCTGACTTCACAAAACATTGACAGGCACCAATTAAAAAAAACAAAACCAAACCACTAGATGCACCAAACATCGGCAGACACCAAAAAAAAATCAATGTCCAACAACTACTCAGAAATGGACCCATAGGTCCTGGATATTTTCTTGTTTTTGCCTGTGCAGGTTTGGTGGCTCTGACTTCACAAAACATTGACAGGCAGCAACAGGAAAAAAAACACTAGATGCACTCAGATGCACCAAACATCGACAGGCACCAAACAAAAAAAAAAGATCCAGCAACTACTCAGAAGTGGACCCATAGTTCCTGTTTTTTTTTTGTGTGTTTTTTGTTTTGTTGGTGCCTGTGCAGGTTTGGTGACTCTGCTTCACAAAACATTGACAAGCAGCCAAAATAACAAGAAACACAGCTAACATTTCATCAAACCTTCTATCGCTGTTACTTCATCTATTGCTAATATCGCCTTGATGAATTTCAATTGCAGCTGCCTCTTTTAAATCAGGCTAGATCATACATGTTTGGGTTTCAAAAGCCAAAACCCAGTTCAATAATGAGTGCAGCATCTTTTTACAACGCATCTGGCTCTACAAGATAAGATACAGGATGGCAAACAGGAAATGTGTCCAACTTCTTCAGTGATAACCAGTACTTTATTTGTTGATATATTTGATATGTGAATAGGTTTTTTGATAGTTATGTCTGGCAATAATGACTGCAACTGCCCCTTGGGTGCAGGCTAGATTGTGTATGTTTGGATCTTGGCCATATGTTAAACTGATGTTTCAAAGAAGCAAACATACCATTATCTTTGAATAGCTATGCCACCACACAGGTTGTCTGATCTTAACAGTCAACAGCATGACACACTTCTCTGTCTCTCTAATTATTGAAATAAAGCTGCTGACAAGACTCTGCAAAATAAAGATGATAAACAATATATGTACCTACTTCTTGAGTTGTAACATTCCCACCATCCTTCTTATCCAGGGTGTGCTTGTGTAATATCCACCTACCTACTGTATGCCCTTCCCACCATACTTCTTATGTAGTGCAAATGCTTCTATATACAATGTATGTTGGGATGATATCAATCTGATTCTAGCAATAGAAATTCTCCATCACCTCTATCACACTAGCCACCTATTGCTACTGTATATTTTGTTCCAAAATGCGCAGCTACCCATTCTTATAGCATGCTGTGCAGCAGATGTTTTCTGTTATATGCTGATTGTTTGTAGTTCTTTGCAAGCCTCACAGGAAAAATTGAATCCTGTCACAAGAGTCTGTAGACGCCAGTAATTTATGACAGCATATGATAGCCTTTGAAGGTGAACGTTATTTTTTGCTCTAAATTAACGGTTTTAAGCCTACTTTTGTCACAAAACACTGTAAAAACCAGTATTTTTGACCATTTTTAGAGCAACCATCACTCCCCCATGAGGGGGGCGTTCTGAAAAAAATAGGCCTTGGTCGCTGTGAGGTCGCGATCCAATTCCACAAAATATTTGCAACCGTATTGGGTTGATATGATGCGGGGCTTTGACCACTAAACATGTGGGCTGCAACAATACCGTGGGACTTCCTAGTCCAAAATAAGGGGTTGAACAAACAGAAACTGGAGATATGTGGAGATATGTGAGGATATGTGGAGATAAGAAAGGTGGGTTAATCACGCAAAGGCAGATTTTCACAGTCAACAATGGGTTGCTCAGCAAGAGTATATAATGATGTGGCATGATATGCATGATATAGCAATCAAAACGACTAAATACAACTAGAACATGATCAACGACTAAAATTTGGATCTTAATCGTAAAACATGGAGGTTTTTCCGCAAGAAACAATGGAGTTTCACCATGGAAACATGGATGCACCCAGGTGAATTATAGGTCTATGACCTATTTTTGAATGGTTCAAGTGGATAAGGGGGCCAAAGGCAATATATAAAAGTCCCATCCCCCTCATCTTAAACCTCCCAGAAACCATGGTTTAGTAGATTTACACATATTTGGATATATTTGGGACCATTCAGGGGGTGTTGAAAACCCTCGCAAATAAAGGACGTCACCAAGATCTTGATTTCAACAAACTTGGCGATGTGATGTCAACACACGAAAAGGTGATCTAAACCATTGGGGATCTGCTGATAGGCCAGCCAATGATCTACATATTCTCTGTATCTTGAATCTTGACAAAACACATGGCTAAAGGTATACCAGCATTTGGCTATAGAGCACACTTTTTACAAGGAAAATTCAGTTCGTTCCCTATATGATGTATTTCCCATCATGGAAACATTGGAAACGCCTAGGGCCTTTCCAGCCAAACCGAGAGGGTAAATCTCTAGAGATATGTTACGATATGTTCTGGATCCCCAATATTTTAAATAAGAAATCATATTAGTAAAGACTTTATAAATATAAATGTATACATGATATTGAACATATGTGTATATATATACACATAACACTATATAATTATATGTATATATATATATATATACACAGTGTATCTAATTTAAACATGCTTTGAAAAAAGTGGCGACTGAAAAACCCTCAAATTGGCACCCCTTTTCCAAACGAGGCAGGATGCAGTTGAAACCGAAACTCGGATCCAAAGCGAATTGCACCATCGACGCTCAGCGGACATCCATGGCACCATATATCGCACGGTCCCAGGGAGTCCCAGGCCATCTGGAAACGGTCCCAGAGATGTGCCTTTGATGATACCATTGGGATATTTAGACTGAAGTTAATCTGGGATCATCTTTGGGATTAACTTAGGTCAATAGGGCTTAAGATCCTTTAATCTGGAGGGCCAAGATGCGCCAACATTAACTTGAACTCAGTCTGCACCATGATCATGACCATTCCTAGGGCTTGGTCGCTCGCAGCGGCATCGACAACTTCGTATGGTCAAATTGTGGGATTGGGAGCCCCATAGACATACCCAGTGCTGTCCGAAAAAAACAAAAAACATTAAAAAAAAAAAAACATACCTGCAAGCACACAACAAAACGTGCAAGCTTGAAATGGGCTAGATGATGACTTGACTAAACATTGCCAAAGTGTATGTGCTAGGCTTGACTCCAACGCAAAATGAGTTTGTTGATTGCTAGATTGACCTAGCCGATGTGCGGAAGTGGCGCCAGCGGCTACCCAGCCAAACTGCTGCAGCATACCATGCGTGCCTACCAAACAATTGTAGAGGTTTCGATTCTCGAAGGGAACTTCGAAGTGTTTTGGTAGTTGGGATTGTAATCCCTCGTAATAAATAAATGTCTAAGACGGGATTGATATATAGCAGCTTCCCAGCCGCAACAAGCAGGCCCAAACAGGCATTTTTTAAGACTTATGTTACACAGAATTCAAACAAAAAACGTACTATTCTTAATTAATAAAAGAAGGCAATAGAACAAAAAACAAACACCACCCTCAAAATCAAATCACCAACCAAGGTGTATATATATAAATAATTATAAATATATATATATATATATATGAAATAGACATTGTTGCAGTTGGTTCTTTGATCCTCTCCACCAGCTGCGGCACCGCTTGCCTTCCTTCCATTGAGCCATCTCTCCCTCAACCACCACGAAGCATTGCGAGGCCAAGTCTCCTACCACCGGTGGGGGGTCACCGGTGGGAGGTTGAAACGGGCCGCAGGGACGCAAAAGGGAGGCAGGATTGCCAAGCGGGGTGGCGGAAAAGCTTGGGGGTATAGCAATATGGCGGTCGTTTTAGGATTAAACTATAAAGTATGTATATATATAGTATTATATATATAATATATATATATGATATTATATATTGTATTATATTATGTTATATTATATTATATTATGTGTATATATATATACACAATATTATATTATATTATATTATATACATATATTAGATTATATATTATATTGTATATTGTATTATATATATATAAATATTATATACATGGAATTATCTCGCCTCAATTTCAAGTCCATGGGCAATACCAGCCCGAAACCTGTTTCAACGGGCAGTATTTGTCAAATGAGGATGATCGATGCCCATCTCTTGCTTGGTGCATGTCACTGTGAAAACTCCAACGTTAGATGGTTTAGGCCATACTGCTCAAACATTGGGGATGGCTTGCAATCAGCTTTACGACATTAGACAATCAACCCACTTTTGGGTACTAAGTCTTCACCCTTTGCCCTACTAACAAAAACAGGTATGTGGCTTTACAAATCAAAATCCTGGCATCTTGTTTTTCCCCGTTGAAATATCTGGTAGTGTGCCGGATGTTCATCTTGTTACTTGTTCAACCCCCAGTGAACATCTTGTGAAACAACAAGTGGCCTGAGCAATGCTTAAATATCCATTTGGTTGGTGGAGAAATCACATGTTTGCTGTAATGAGATTCATATCGCCAATTTACTCGCATTTGCAAGCTATATATATATATTTATATATATAGGTTTCCGAAAGGTACCCCAAATGGATGATTTATACTTAAAACTCCTGCTAAAATGGATGATTTGGGGGTACCCCTATTTTAGGAAACCTCCATATATGAGTCGTTAAATCACTTTTTTGAGATGTGCTTTGGTCAAGATCCAATATCTATTGGTTGGAATCCCAACCTGCCCAGTGACCAGCCCATTGCTGGGGTGTAGTTGTTTTACCATGCTTTAGCCTCTGGTATGTAAATTAACGTAGACCCTGAACATAGATGAACATAGCCATTTTATGCCATTTTCTAGTGGAAACTAATCTTCCAAGCCCCATCTGCCAGGGTCTCTGTTAATTTACTGGAGGGTACCCCTTTCGCACCACGGGGAGCCCCTACTTACCATGTAGAATTTCTTGCCACCGACGACTCGGCCTTCTTCAAAAATCACTTCTCCGCGCTGCCTGACTGAAACAAGATAAGGCTGCTAAGATTCCCAGAGAAAAACTGTATAGCACTGAGGAGATTACTGATATCAGTGCATGACTAAAATACATAAGCACACAAGAAAGACTGAGGATTCAACGAACAAACCATTGGATTTCAACCGACAGATACGACAACCTTTATACCAACATGGAAATTTCAGTCAAGATAGTCGGAGATTCAACCAACAAACATAACACACGATTGGTTTTCAGGGATTTTTCCACCAGCAAACATGGATGTGGGGCCTGGTACCGCCTGGTACCTCGCCACACAAAACCATACCAGTTCTATGGCACCTCGGCACTCGCCTTGCCGCACTCGACAGGAGCTGCTGTTCTCGGTGGTCTAAAGTTCCTGGGTTAACAAAACCCAGGGTCCATCTGTGGAGCGACATTTTCGTACCAGGTTCAACCCTGACAGGAATACAAACCCAAGTTCAAGGTACATGTCGTACATGTCATCTACAAGTTGGGAAATGACCGTCCCCGATTTGTTTAGCAATGAGGGCATAAGTCACGTAAATCAGGACAGGAAAAGAGAGTGTATGGATACCATTTGGAACCCTGCTAAACTACGGTATGACCCCAAATCTTTGGTTGACTCCTCAATCTAGATAGATGCGCTCAATTGTCCAAAGGAAATCGCCTCAGAAGTGCGGAAAAATCCTTAAGTTAACCTTAAGCCCCTAATATCCACTAAGTCACTCAATAAGGCCCCAAACACACGAAACAACCATCATGTGTCAGGATGACTTACATCCGAAAGTTTTGAGGGTGCCATCATGCTGAGGATGCCTCCAGAACCGCGCTCTTTTGGTGTGACATTGTTTTAAGAAAACCATACCCACGTATAGATGGTTCATACCCCGATGTTCATGCCATTGAAACAAAAAAAACAAATGCAGAACATGTTTTTTCAAGATGCGTTTCTCTGAAATTGGTACCTCCCACGGAAAAACACGGTACAAGGGTTTCTCCTCATTTTGGTGAAAACGATCATTGTACAACGACACTTGTTTGGTCAAACCTCGATTGTGTGTCCTGAGGTTGGGGGGTTCCTTTCAAATTTTCAGAAGCCCCCAAAACCACCAAACAAAACGCCCAACATAACCATGATCTGAGGGCTCCCCAAATTTCAGGAACACAACATATTCATACATATTCTTTTTATGATCTAAACACATGTATAAATAATTCTAAGTTGCCCCATGTGCCCACGCAATACTATCATGCGTTTGGAAAACTCTTACGAGCTCTCCCAATGCCCAATAAAAAAATTGGGAATTTAGATACCCCAGAGCCCGCTCCAAACCGCTCCAAGGATCGAAAAAGGAAGACCTGCTTTACCCATCGCAACTTCTCCTCCTCGTCGCCCTCCTCCGTTGGCAAAACGGCCTGCAGATCCGGTTTTTTGTTCGGTGGAGAAACATGGGGAGGAGACAAACGCCAGGAGGTTATCTTGGACGTTGCCTATTGACAGGAACCAAAGGGTTGCGAATTACTGTAGATGCTTTACTGTAACTATTCTAGAATCATAAGTTCGTTTCTGCATCTGGTATTGTATCTAAGTTTAAACAAACATCAAAAATAGTGCCTTTAAGCTTCCACAGAGAGTGTCCAAAAGATTTTACATGGGTCTAAAATGGTCTAGATGACCAGCATCTGTGGCTGCAAAATCACCGGCCGCCCCATAAGAAACCCCAATGGATCTCATATTGTCATGTCACTTGAGCTTTTGATAGGATTGTTGACATTGCCTGACATGCTCCCACTATCACGATTTCCAATGCAAGCCTAGTATATACCCTCAGTGAGTTCATCTCCAACGAACTCCAATCATGTTGTTCAAACTTGGGTCTCTTGGGCTGATACTGTACAATTCTGTAGAAACTTTGCTCCACAGGTCGTGTTGTTGCAAACTTCCCAATATTCGCGGGTTTGACATGCTCAAGTATCCCTACTAACTGTATATCCTCATATAGTTACTATAGTTGTATTCCCACAGTCGTTAGAGTTGCATCCTTCTTCGATGTTTTGTAAAAACAAAACTCTGTTTCAAAGGGATATGACTTTTTCGAAGTACCGTACAGTCAATATTCTAGTAGGGTATCACTTTCCTATCTTTGTAGAAAATGAGTTTACATACATATATATATACACACTATATTATATATATATTGGGTTGCGTCAAAATTCAGATATGGACCGACCCGCAATTATCCGGAGGTATGGATCGGTCTGGATCACCTGCGTTTTGGTATGGATCGGGGGTATGGATCGGTCTATGGGTCAGGGTATCGATGGGGCTGTACATGTTTTGACTCGCAGCCATATATATACATTTAGATACATTTAGATACATTTAGATACATCATATCCATAAGTCCCAAGATGTCCCTAAATGTCCCAAGATGTCCCAAGTCAGTCTTCCATGCCCGGTGACATCTTTCATCAACAGCGCCAGCGTGGTGGCTTCGACTTCATCAGGCAGCTGCAACGTCGTGCCGTTTGCATCTCGCCAAGGCATGGAATCGTTGGGCTTCAGGGGGTAAGATACGCCGGAGACCTGGCAGGTTTCCATAAGGGCTATGATCATCCTCAATAGCTGCAACGAAGACTGGGAAGATGTTTCATTTCTATTGGAACATCTTCACAAGACAAGAAATCTTGGTCTTCAAATGTTTTAACCGTGAGGTTCCACTTGTCTGACGCTGGCAACTAAACCAGCATGGGTTGATTTCGTAACGAAGCCCGTGGCTTTTGATTGATCACAAGTAAACCAAAACAACAAACAACATTAAACAACATTATATAAACAACCATAGTTTCTTGGGTTTTCCTGAGGTTTCAAAAGGCACTTCTATAACTGCGAGTTCTTCGTCACGAGGCTTCTTGCTAGGTCACTTGACCCCAGGGGCGACGAGGGTCTTCTCGCCTCTACAGTGAGGCTGCCGTCCAAGAGCATGAACCATTCGATGGAGGACGCCGGTCCCAAACATTCGGGCAACGCCTCGGCAACGGTGACACACCGCCGCCAAGGTTGACATGGGGGAATCAGCTGAAAGTGTGTGGATGGGAAATGCTAGGGATTGGATTTGAATGATTTTGAATGGAATTCATTAGATTTCCAATGGATTTTAATGAAATTTGATGGATTGAATGGATTTGAATGGATTTTGATGGATTTTGATAGATTTTAATGGATCTTAATGGATTTTTTTTTATGGATCTTAATGGATTTTTTAATGGATTGTTGGTGGATTTAAATGAATTTTGATGGATTTGTTGATGGGTTGTTTGATGGATTTGAATGGATTTCAGATGATTGTAGCACCTTGACGTGGCAAAGCTAATGGTAGTCACCATCCCCAAATTGTGCGTCCGTGGTTTCTTGCGTATACCTCCGAGGGCCAATGGGACGGAAACAAGAGATACATGATGATACACTGATGATATATGTATATTATATAACCGTAATATACCGCAATGTTGTTCATTGATGTTCATTGGAGATACTTTAGAAAGTGCCACTAGAATTTACATTGTATACTGTACATCCCATATTTGGCCAGTGACAAAGACATCACCAAGCAGCGGAGTGACCAAAGGCCGTGATGATGATACAAGCCCTGGCCTCAAAACGAGGGGGGACAAACCCGGGTGATCAACCCATGATTGACAGCTTTGGGTTGGCGGTGGACCATTGGATCTCTGCCTATGGTACCGTATTTTTAGACATGAACATCCATTCACCAGATATTCTGTCGATTTTGAACCCATAGCCACGTGACTTCATCCAGAGGGCGACATACATTTTTTTTTCACCAAACTGTTTGTACTGTAGTTGTACCGAGGTTTTGAAAAATATATGTCAATTGTAAACCATGCCTGCCATACCACACCACCATGTTTTGCAATGTTTTGTAATTACTGAACTAGGAAGTTTTGGAGATCAAACAATCTTGAGCCACGTCCATTTATGCCAGGGTTCCAAATTTACATAAAAAATAACGAAAACATGTAGTTGGATGTTCAATGGGCCTGATCTATCATTAATTATTCTATCTAATTTGAAGTAAAGGTATTTGTATACAACAATAATGTTGACGAATTCACCAACCAGGCGCCACCTAGCATTATATGGGTTCCTTAGCTCCCCGTTTGGTAGGTGTTTTTTTCTACGTAAAGGTGATATTATCACTGGCTCCTTGGCTCTCCCAAAAATCAAAATGAGTCTTTTTAGACCCAGTGTTGCTGAAGAACTGTACCATTTTGATTGTTAAATACCCTATATTTGATCCTTGAAATATCATCTTTGATGGGGTGAAAGCTCAAGTTTTGCTGACTTTTCAGGGTCAATCCTTTCACCAAGGCTCCCCCCCAATCGCCCAGGCGCCAATTCTTCAGGGTTGTCGCGATATGCCAAGGCTGTGCTGTGGCCCGCATGGCTGGACCAGGCGCCGCGCAGCGATGATAACAAGGCGCAGCGCCAGAAGAAATCGGTGCCGCGGAAGCCCAGCCTGTGGCTGTCGGGCTGTCGGGCCCTGGGTGACCTGCTGAGTCCATCCCAGATCCAGCGAGTTTTTCTGGTTCTTTATACATGGTAAACATACAAAAAACGATGGAACATCACCATTTTTAATAGGTAAATCCACTATAAATCACCATTTTCAATAGCTATGTTTGTTTACCAGAGGGTATATGTTAACACTGTTAAGCTTGATAATCCACTTACTAAATGGGATGCACATCCAAGTACCAGCATCCAACTCATTAAATGTGGATATATTGGAACAAACTGCTAGATCCAGATGAATTATCAACCACTGGCACAACTCTACGCTTTACTATGTTTCAACCCAAATCATGTATTTAAAATATAAACATATACATAAATACATATATTATATATACATCCTAATTATTTCAAAATAACAAGGACGCATATAAGTATATATATATCTACATTATTCCAATGTGTAATATATACCAATATTTCTATATGTTTTTCCAGAAAAAATTGGGCACCAGGAGACAAGGCTTGCAGCGACGGCAGCTGCCACGCCACGAGCTCCGTGTCGCCCTCCGCCTGCAGCCGGCCGCAGCCCAGGCTGTCGCCAGGAAGATGTAGCGACGACTGCCCGGAGGCGACGCTTTCGATCCTGGGGAGACATGGAGAAATGATTGGATCCATGTTTGGGAACAAAATAAATATCTTTGGGATATGGAGGTTTCCATTTTTAGGGGGGGTTACCCAAAAATGGATGCTTTATAATGGAAAATCACATTGAAATGGATGATTTAGGGAAATGCCCGTGTATGTATATGTATATATATATATACGCTCTGGTAAACTAACACAGCGAACTGAAACATCACAACTTTTAATAGGGAAATCAACGGACTAAATGTACCATTTTCAATAGCTATGTTAAATTACGAGAGGGTACAATATAATATACAAAGGTAATGTACAAAATCGTAAAATGGTACAACTATATACTATAGATTGGTAATTAACACTGGTAATTACAACTATAGTCTATAGTCGTGTTGTGTAGTACAACTATACTATAGAATGATATACGGTATATGTATAAAATGGTTGCATGAATGGTAAAGTTGTTTGAATGGTATTATAGTTTTCTGATTATAGAGAATGATAAAATATTTATATACTATTTTGACATATTTTAAGTAGTTTCCTGTGAATGGGAAGATAGTCATATCGTCCTAAATGGTTATTTGTAGTGTACGTTATGGCATAGAGTAACTGTAAAATGATCTAACTTATGTGGGAAACCCAATGCCACAAACCTACCATGATTAGGTTGAAAGGCCACCCATTTAAAAAAAAAAAAAACGGTTACAGTATGGTTTTGGCAATGGTCTTGGCTGTGGGTTTACCACATATCAAAAAACTTATCATACCTTGTATATATATATAGTTCAACTATACTATATAGAGTCTGTTAGTTGTATAGTAACACATCACTGGCCATTTCAGGAACCAATTTATGGGAGGTACTTACCATACACTATATGGTCTATGTAAGGGCTATGTACACTAGGTAAGGGGATATATCCCAAAACATGGCGTTATATAATACCTACAGTTTAGGTACCTAAAATGGTCATTGAACAAACAGCTACATATAGCTATCCTGAAGTATATAGACTGATGTTTATTGTTTGATGGTTATACTGTAATATGTATGTGTACATATATATATATATTATATGATTATGCATATATGTATATACATATATAGTCATGGATTGTATATATAAGTATAATATGTATCTTGTTATGGATTACATAGACTATGAAATTGTCAAAACAAATCAGTAACATAGACATATTTTTGAACGGTGCATACCCTATCTATTTCAGGATGATTAACACTCTAGGACGAACAACTATATAAATTTATCTAGCTATCAAACAATACACATCTAGACTCATTTCATCATGTAACTACAGGCATGCAAAGCAATGACATTAAATATAACGCTGTTCAATTATGTACTATATAGAGCTGTATAACAATACAACTATAGACAAATGCAGTTGTATGCGTGCAGCTATCTATTATAATTATATATGTATGTTTTTTTTTGGAAAATACAACTAATTGGAGCAACAGTGAGCGGGCGATGAGTTTCGATAATGACTTCAAGACATGAGGAAGGAGGATCATCCGGTTTGAAAACTGACACGGTGATATACCATGGTAACTTGGTGACTAGTAGGAAGTCATTAGGCCCATCGTTTTTAAAGGACCTGGACGGATTTGTTTCGTGGCCTCATTTGTTGGGATATCATCTCGCCAAGTTTCCAGTATTACGACAGCGGTTCTGTATGGATATGTTCTCAGGTTTTAGCATTACACAATCTCCCCATTCATTACATGATTACATGAAACACACATACGCCAACCCCCATAGTGGATTCTCACCCAATTGCGAATCACCCAAGCCGTGCCCGACCTTTTGGTGTCTGAAAATAGGATATAACCCCCTTTCCCATCTTTTCCCTGCTAAAATGGTCATTTTGCGGCCATTTGGGGAAGTACCCCAACCTCAGACCCAGCCTTTCTCCAAACCAGGCGTCACCATTCCCTTCTTCACCAGGTACATGAAGCTCCCTGGCCCCTCCTCCTTGATCACCTTTCCGTGGCTGTAGGAGACGTTGCAGCTGCACTTGCTCAGCATGGCCAGGTAGGAGACGTCCAAATATTCGAAGAGGGCAGTGCGGAGGAGAAAGTGATAGTTCTCTGAGGCAATCTCACGCCTGCATCATTGGTATAACCATGGTATAACCATCAATAATATGGTAGCTATTGATCACTAACAGCCATCAATAATGGATGATAATGGGAGGGGTTTTATATATATATATATATAACTTCCATAAAACGACTCAAATCATCAGTACTTGGATGTGCATCCCAGGAGTCGGATCCATGGGGATATTCCAGATGTAACTGGGGGTATAGCCCATTTCCTCAGTGGGATGCACCCCCAAGTATAACCATGAAAAATGGAGGTATTCACCACTAACAGCCATCAATGGTAGTGCCCCAGTTCGTTAGCTAATGCTACGAACTAACCAAACTCTAGGTTCATGGTGGTGATAGAACTATATTTTGTGGGTCAATAAACCAACTTATAACTGAGGGGCAGCCGTTTTTCGGATCATGGGCACATTCTCTCTGAATAGTTCTTCCAGTGTTCAACTACTGTATCGCAACTGGATGGTCCACGAACAAAAAGCCTCAAACAAAAAATGGATGATTGGCAATTGAGGCCATAATCATTATGATAAACATGGTTGTCACTTGGGATCATACTAATATTGGTTGTTTCCCGGGGACAGCACCAATAGTCCTTGGGGCTTCGTCATCTGAGGCAGGATGGGACCAGTCGAAAAGATGATGGATGGCATTTGAAGACTCAAGGGTTGCAGTTAAACAGTGTACCCAAATATACCCAATAAATGTCAATAATTTTTATACCTGGTCCAAATGATTCAACGTTGGTGGACGCAAACGTCGAGGAAACCTGAATCCATATTGATTGTTACATACCGCAAGTTTTGTGAATTCAGGAGGTTCCGGTCTTGTGCTTTGAGCCATGTGTTATTGTGCAGTTACGTGCTGTACCTCCACTCGTTCACTGCATCGAATGACAATTTTGGTTTTCTAGAATGGGGGTACCATGGTGGGGTACCCCCAGTCATCATCCATTTGAAGTTCGGCTTGTCACTTCATAAACCATCCATTTTTTGGGATCCCCCAAACCCCCTTGGATGGCTCAGGTCGTCACGTGACTTTCTTCAAGGCTTCCAGGAAGGTTTCCTTGGAGATTGCCAAGCATGTCCTCAGCTCAGCGACGAGGACGGATTTTTGGATATGGGGATGGGTCACCGATTATGATCTATGATTACCCATCTTCCCAATATTTACTGATATTATAGCTAATATTATATATTTTACCTATTTTCTATTATGATCTATTATTACTAATCATATATTATCTATGTTCTATTATGATCTATGAGTACTAATCTTATATTACCATATTCGTCAACAACCATCCATGAACAAAGTATTTGAGGGTACCTAGGGCACAATGGTTCTGAATGTTTTGACCCTTAACCATTTGGTGACTTAAATGGTAATACTGAATATGACAGCTATCAGTAAACATTCGTAACCAACAGCCCGTCATCATCATAATAATCATAATAATCATAATAATCATCGTCATCATCGTCATCATCCTCATCCTCATCATCACCATCATCACCATCAACATCATCATCATCACCATCATCACCATCATCATCACCATCATCATCATCATCACCATCAATCATCACACACACACATATATATATATATATATATGTACATGCGCATAAAAATATACATGCACATAAATAAATAAATAAATAAATAAATAAATAAATATATATATATATGTGCTATGATCGCTAGAGAACTTTACCTCTTTTATAACCAGCAATAAAATTTTCGTGCGCCCCATGCAGAAAGAGATCTGCACCCTTTGGGATCCCCAGCATCGCCGAGGCGCCCCCCTGCCTCGCCCGCCATGAGATCCGAGTGCACTCCCCAGAGGTTGATCTCACCGAAGACACAGCTGGGACCCAATGTGATGGACCTTAGACGTTGCGAAGAATAGTGCTTCAACCAAGACAAAATGGGCACTTAATGGGATTTAAGCATCCACATGGTGGTTTTATACGATTTAACTTGCAGACATGGTGAACAATGGTGCTTTAGCCATTCAAAGTAGGATTTAGACAACACAAATGGTCTGATTTGATGGGATATCGATATTTCACGATGATACCAACAACGTGCTATCCGGCAATTTAAGAGTTTGCTATGGCACATACATGCACATACGGCCCATTTATAGATGATTCAGCAAGTAAACATGGTGATTGTCCATAGCAAAATGTTGAAATACCAGAGGGCATCAATCGGGCAGACTATCATTAGATTGAACGATTGAATAAAGTATAGAAAATGGGGAGAATCAAATCCAGCGAAAGGCTATAACTATCGAAAAATTTCAACCCCAACCTCAACCACAATTTGGCCACCACAAAGTGAGGCTTAAGCCTTTGCAAAATGGATAGTTTGCTCCTGATTTAACGAGGTGATGCAAAATCTCCGAGCGCATTTCAAAGGCCCAAGGGGCTCCTTGGTGCTGTTGTCACCCATGATGAAGCAGCCATCCCGGATGATGAAAACGTAAGGACATGGAAACTCCTGGGGACCAATTTTGGGGAATGGTTGCTGGTCATTTGGATCCTCAGGCTTCGGTGTCAGCAAACATGGCTGGGAATCCTCCGTAAATATGGGAAAAACATCGAACTAAATAAGGAACTGTTCCATTGTGGTGAAAGAGTAAAATCCATATTTGCTGGTTCACTTACCGTTTTTGCTGGTAATTTTGCATGTTTTGATGGCTAAAACCCAACTGAGTATAATTACATATAACTAACCGCATCACCTGAACAAATACTGTACTCCCCCCAGGAAAGAAACCAAACGAAACAAATAACAATGGTTTCCTGATCTACTCATGTGGGGACCAATTTATGGAGGGTACTTTTTTGTTTCTTTCTAGAGAAAGGGATTATGCCAATGTTTGTTGGTTTGGTATTTTTTGGGAAAAACACATTGTTTTTTTAATTGGTTACCACCGCCAGCGAGTATAGAAATCAATTCCCACTATAAAGTATCTCCATGAATGATGGTTACTACCAGTAGTACCGCGCAAGGCGGCGGCGGAAGTTTCAACGATAGGAAACCTATAGGAAGGGTTGGTTGCTGTGACTCACGGATGGCAGAGCGAATCCACTGATGGACCGAAAGGTGGCTGGAGCTCTGTTTTCTGGAGTGGTTGCAGTGGTTACAGTGCTCAACACAACTGCTGGATGTAGTGTGGTGTAGTGCAGTTGTAGGTAGTTGTAGTTGCAGGTGTAGTTGTAGTTGTAGTCTAGAGGAGTTGTAGTTGTAAGTTGTAGTTGTAATGTAATGTAAGTAGTGTAGTGCAGGTGCAGTTGCAGTTGTAGTTGTGGTGTAATTAGTGTAGTGTATTGTAGTGTACTGTAGTGTTGTGTACTGTAGCGTGGTATAGTGTAGTGTGGTGTCGTGTAGCGCAATGTAGTGGTAGCTAAGTTGTACTGTAACGTAATGTAACTAGTGTTGCGTAATGTAGTGTAGTTCTAATTGTATTTGTATTTGTAGCTGTAATGTGCTGCAGATTAATTAGCGTACTGTAGCGTAATGTAGTGTAGCTGTAATTGTAGTTGTAGCTGTGGTGGTGGTGGTGGTGGTGGTGGTCGTTGTAGCAGTAGTAGTAGCAGTGGTAGCAGTGGTAGCAGTGGTAGCAGTGGTAGCAGTGGTAGTAGTAGCAGCAGTGGTAGTAGCAGCAGTGGTAGTACTAGTAGTAGTAGCAGTGGTAGTAGCAGCAGCAGCAGCAGTAGTAGTAGTAGTAGTAGCAGTAGTAGTAGCAGTAGCAGCAGCAGCAGCAGTAGTAGTAGTAGTAGCAGGAGTAGTAGTAGTAGTAGTAGTAGTAGTACTAGTAGTAGCAGTAGTAGTAGTAGTAGTAGTAGTTAGTAATTAGTAGTAGTTAGTAGTAGTTAGTAGTAGTTAGTAGTAGTTGTGGTAGTTAGTAGTAGTTAGTGGTAGTTAGTGGTAGTTAGTGGTAGTCAGTGGTAGTTAGTGGTAGTTAGTGGTAGTTAGTGGTAGTTAGTGGTAGTTAGTGGTAGTTAGTGGTAGTTAGTGGTAGTTAGTGGTAGTTAGTGGTAGTTAGTGGTAGT
>Ga0126342_10002617_pt1 | contig 28418 bp, 26 predicted proteins | sample Cyp1metagenome_FD_92528 | JGI IMG/M metagenome (GOLD analysis project Ga0126342, IMG submission 92528) | Coral microbial communities from Lord Howe Island, Old Settlement Bay, Australia - Cyphastrea 1 metagenome | ecosystem: Host-associated > Invertebrates > Cnidaria > Coral ... | reverse complement strand
CGCACGCAGTTTGCCAGGGGATGCAAATGATGCAATCAGGATTTACTGTAAAACGATATAGTGAAGTCCCAAAAACGATAACTTTGACCCGAGATCGCATTTTTCAATTGAGGTTTTGCCGATTGCTCATATATATAACATTACTTACATAACTGGGGATATAGCCCATGTACTAAGTGGGATATGGCAATCTACCCAGAGAGATGCCGAAACGTATGCCTTGTTGATCTTTCTGTGACTAACTCCATGGCCCATCTAAGTGGGTGAAACTGCGGTGATGTGTCAACTTGGTGAAACACCCATCAGAAAAGAAATGAATGAATATATATATATACATACATGTATACATACATGTACACATATAGAATAAAGGAAATTGAAACCAGCAAAACCGAAGAGTTCATCAACTACTGGTGGAAACCCAATGACCAACTCCAGGCCTTCTGGTCGTTTTTTCGAAGTCCAAACTCTGAGGAGTACAGCAGCCCCCAAGCTTCGTTGCTTGCATCTGTGGTGTTTTTTTGAAACATCACAGTGGACTTTGCTGTGTGTGCTTTCTTCGTTTGTTTCTTGTCCCCATGATTTGTTTGTTCGGTCAGTAATTTTGGTATTGCACAAAATGCTGTACAGTGTCCGAAAAAATGAGATGCTTGGATGCCAGAAGAGACCGTAGGCAATCCATGGTTTCCGAAAAGTTGCTCAGCAATTGGGATATCCCCGGCAAATGCGACTGTCGGGTTTTTTGGCTCGTATCTCCGGGCTGGACAGGACAGACGTATGGCACCACTTGGGACACCTGGGAGGAAAGGAACCTGCCCGATTGAAGATTCCCGAAAGGAGGTCAATCCACGTCTTGGTTCCCTGATTTTCTTCCACCTGAAGGTGTTGTGCAAACCCAAAATGATGGGGAACTGTTTTCCGACGTGTCGGATGCTGTGGAGCCAACGGAAGCGAAGGAAGCGACACTGACGAACTTTGCTTTGGCTTGGATTACGGTTTGTGCCTGTGTTCTGCTTCTCAGCGTTGCTGCACAAGCTGTATTATTCTTAACATGTCTTACCCTCTGGTTAAACGTTTACATAACTATGGAAAATCGCCGTTTTCAATGGGTAAATCCACTATTTCTATGGCAATTTTCAATAGCAAACTGTTAGTCATTACTAGAGGGTAAATAGTCTTTGTACTACAGTTGGTGGTTTGAATCCCCATTTGCTTGCTTGTAATTACTTGTAGTTGTCTTTAGCTGCATCCACACATTCTGACCCAAGCTTGCCCCATACTCACGTGTTGGTTGCTTGGTTGGTCAAAAATTATCTATACATTTACAGTAACCCAGCAAAAAAAATGCACAATTGCCAAGAAGAGTGCGAAACCAGGATTATATATAATATCTAAATTATTGCTGCTATGACTTGGGGTTCCTATATAGTTGGAACTGTTCCACCAATGTAGCTGGTGGCGTGCTGGCCGCAGGATGAAGTGCAGGGCAAAGTGGTGAGCCGGGGGCCTCATTGTCTCAGTCGGAAACAGTGGGAGAGGAGAAGAAAGAAACACAGTCAAAAATGTGGGATTCATTGGTTTCAATGGTTTTGGTGAGGTTTAATCATGGTTAATGTGGTTGAATAGAATCAAATGAACCTACTGCAGCTAGCATTATGGGTAATTTAGCAGCAAAAATCGTGATGTAAGGATAGTATGGTGATAGCTATCAATCCAGCTACAAGATGGCTGTCCATAAGCTAAGCTGGCTGCAATGACCAGGGTAGCGGATGGACTGGCGGTGATGAATATCATTGTAGTTAGATGAGGTAACATAAACTGACAAACATACCTGGAGGGGGCCTTCCTAGTGATTGGCGCAACAACTTGCTCATAAAGGCAAGGTTGCGGTATAGATGACCTATGAACCCAATGTTTTTTTTTACAAACCTAAGTAGATGTGAAGTAAATGCGAATCGAAGCAACAAATAAGATGTGTCAAGCAACAAAATTGGGAGCCAACCAGCAAATACCAAGGTTGAAGTACCAAAAGCTTGGGATGCGACATGATGTGAATTTTTGCAACAAAAATGACCATGATTTCATCAGCAAATATGGAAATGTTCATACGCTTACTACAAGTTTTTGTGTCAACTGAAAAATGGGGAGGCAAAACCCTGGTATCCTTCTGCTCTCCCCAAAATGGATGTTTATCTGGTTGGTGGTTTGGAACATGAATTTTATTTTCCCTATATTGGGAATTTGATCATCCCAACTGACTAACTCATATTTTTCAGAGGGGTAGGGCTCAAGCACCAACCAGTTGCGGATGTTTATCCCCCAAGAGGTTTGGATGCATCCCCAAATTTCCATCCTCGGATGCCCGGATGCCATGTTCTTTCCAGACGCCAGGGTTTAGCTGTCGAAGCTCATTGCTGCAGCTTTCCCAGCGCTTCAGCCAGGAGTTAAGGCTTGTTAATCAGCCAATATGGGGGATTCACCTTTTTTAGGAGGGTGGTTGTTATCACTTCATGATGGCTGTACCAAGTTGTATCCTTCTCTTTGTTGGATGGCTTGTCTGAAAATATTGTGCCAGGCCGCCCCAACCCCCGTGGTTTATCGTGCTTTTCCCACTATCCACTTACGACGAAACATTGAAAATTCAGTGTATCCATTTTAAGACAGACCTTGTGGGGAAAGCCCACGCGTTAGCTGGTTCAATCCCCAAGTGTTCCTTATTCAACCATCTCAAGTATATATATATTATATATATATATATACATACCTGGTTGGTGGTCTGGAACATTTTTTATTTTCCCCAATAGTTGGGATGATGATCCAATCCGACTAATATGTTTCAGGGGGGTTGAAACCACCAATTGGATAATGTGTGCTGATTTTTCTGATTCTGGGTTTCACCACTACACTTCCATATCTCCCAGTTGTTTGTTTCAAAGTCAGCGGGCAGGGCGCAGCCAGATCGACAGCCTCAAACCTTGAAGGCTGGGTAAACCAACTGGATGGTTACTCTGGTACTGTAGGATGTTGGTAATCTGAATTCGACATGTCCAATACTGGCCATGGCTAGAATCCAGTTCTATAAATAGGAAATACCCCACTTATATCATGTGGAATTATATATTAGTCTCTATACACATATGCAAGAAGCGTTTATAGCTGCAATGATTTTTTGCTTACAATTGGGTGGTTTACCTCCATGATATCATGATATTATTGCGATGTGTTGATGTTGTTTCTTTTGGACATATGTCTTCCTGGTGTTATCATTGGCTCAAATAAGCCTGTTCAGTCGCTCTCCGTACAATGTTTGAGCATCGTTTCGCCATTCAAGTTTCAACTTTTGCTTTTTGGAACACGCCGATACATGCATATTCAGATGTGATTAGTTGTCAAAATTTGTGTCAAGGCCAAATGACCCGACAGGTCATGTTAGTCCTTCTAATAGGAGGTGGTCATAATTGTGACTTATACCCATATAATGGAGCAAGCAAACCAACAACAGCAAAACGGAAGTTATAACTGCTATCACAAATAACAACAAAAATCCTTTCGTGCACCCATACAGAAAGGGTTCTCCAAGTTATGGTTTGCGTCCACCCATCCATATATTCTTGCTTCAATTCGCTTACGAATCGTAGATTAACTGCAAATCATATATTGTTGTTGATTAAATCAACAAGTTTGGTGCTTGAATTCCAGATTCAATCAAAATGTTTGGTGGTTGAATTCCAATAAATGTAACGTTTCCGGGGCCACTTCCTGTACTCACTTCTTATGGTTGCTTTCATATGACATAAATTGCTTCATATCCCCGGTACCTGTACTGTATATCCCCATAATCTTCAAGTATTCGCGCCATATACAACCCATTTCTGGCAAATTGCGGGATTTTTTTTGGTGGTTTACCACATCTACTTCTGTTAGGACGGAGCCATTGGTATCCCACCATTCCCAACAGCCACGGCAGCCACAAAGGGTTTCCGCACATGATAGCGGTTAACCATGAGTAACCATAAGTAACCATAGGTTTATGATGGTTAATGATTGATGATGGTTAATGATGGTTACTTATAAATAGCGACCACTACAAACCATTGTTGCCATTGTTTAAGATCAGTAACCGTAATTTGCCATAATTTGCCATCATTATCTGGTTAGTGGTTTGGAACAGTTGGATTATGTTTCCATCCAGTTGGGAAATTCATAATCCCAACTGACTAATTCATGTTTTTCAGCGGGGTAGGTATACCACCAACCAGTTTTGCATATGGTCATTAACCATCGTTAACCATCATGAATCATCATTAACCACCATTAACCATCATTAACCATCATTAACCATCCTCAACCATCATGAACCATCATAAACCATCATTAACCATCATGAACCATCATGAACGATCATCAGCCATCATTAACGGTCATTATCCCTCATTAACCATCATTAATCATCATTAATCATCATTAACCATCATTAACCACCATTAACCACCATGAACCATCATGAAGCATCATTAACCACCATTAACCATCATTAACTGTTATTAACCATCATTAACCACCATTAACCACCATTAACCATCATGAACCATCATGAACCATTATTAACCATCATTAACCATCATTAAGCATCATTACCCATCATCAACAATCATTAACCACCATTAACCATCATGAACCATCATGAATCATCAGTAACCACCATTAACCATCATTAACCATCCTCAACCATCATGAACCATCATGAACCATCATTAACCATCATGGACCATCATGAACGATCATCAACCATCATGAACGATCATCAACCATCATGAACGATCATTAACCGTCATTATCCCTCATTAACCATCATTAATCATCATTAACCACCATTATTTAGCCACCATCACTAAACCATTGGTTGGTTCATGTTCCAATTTGTCTGATCAGGTGGCCCCCGACTGCTGCCGCAGTGCGCGGGTGCTTCAGGAAGCCTTTGCCTTGCTGTCGCTCGGAGACAACTGGGTGTCTTCCAGGAAGGACCCAAAACATGGATCAAAATGGTTGGTTTATAACGGAAAATCCGATTTAAAACTGGATGACATCGGACACTGTTTTCAACTCGAAATTGATTGTTGTCTGATTTGTTTATTCACAATAATAATTGAAAATTAAAGATTCCATCTATTATTCCCAACTTTCCCGAAACCTTTTGTTGGTCCCTCCCAGGTCGGGTTCAGTCAGCGACGTGTCGATGGATGGCCGGGAACTGTGGCAATTGCTGAGTTTTTGCGTTCAGCACCTGGAAACGCAGAAGCTGGGGAAAAAATGGAAGGCCTTATGATGAAAAACCGGATGTGCAATGGAAAATTGAGTGAAAGAGTCATCAACAAAAATAAGGATGATAGGTTTTACCCTCTGGTAAACATACAAAAAAACATGAAAAATCAATCATTTTTAATGGGTAAGCCAACTATTTCTATGGCAATTTTCAATAGCTACGTTAAATTACCAGACAGTACAGTATCATGAAAAATTGGGGGTGTGTCATTGAAAATTGAATGAAAGGGTCATCAACAGAAAACTGGATGACAATTCTGTGGGTTTGGAAAGAAATTGTCCTGTGGGAAATGGAAATTTGGTGGATTCCATATGACAGTCCAGGGTGCAAATTGATGGTGGAAATTGGTCTGAGTTTGGGGATTGGTAGTGATGATGCTTTGAAGTTTTGAAATAATGCTGACAAGGGCTGGAAGGAGCAAAGAGCCCACTCAAACTCATGGTCAAGGATCCTTTTGAAAAGTGAAAGATTGAAAAGGATCATTCTGTTCTCGGCCTTCATTAGATGAAATCCCGATGATCAACCATTGGATTTGAGTTCACCCGTGGACCAACATGGCAGTGTGTCAAAACCGTGTACCCCTGGTGAACATCAAAATAGCTGGTAAATGGATGTTCATCCCACTAAAAATGGTATGTATAGGTATTGATCCATAACCACATTCTCCGCAATTCGAAGTGGCTCAGGTATGGTTTGCCCGAGCTGAAGGCTTGGGCCAGCAACCGCCTGTGCCTTTGCATGGCAACTTCTGCGGGAGACCATTGGGTATACAGTGAACGTGACAACCCTGCCATGACTTTGGGTTGGAAGATTTGTTTCTACTAAAAATGCTCTATCTTCAGGGTCAATTGGAGGATAAGCCACCAGAATTTGGGATATTTAGCAACCGCACTTGGGATAGACAGGGGAAAGTGTTGTTGTCCGTCTTTGATAGAGGTTCTCTATAAATGTCGGGAACCCAAAATCCTGCAATTGATTGGTCATTTTGGCAAGGGTGACCTGTGGTGAAAAGGGATAACATCAATTTTTTGGAACCACATTCCATGCCATGGTTGATCATGTTCTGCACTATTCAATGGTTATGCTAGAAGCATATCCTCCACTTTTAGACAAGAGGCAAACCCATACATGTAATTATCTTATGATATACAGGCTTAGAGTGCTTAGAGTGCTTACAGTAGTATCGATATCTATATTTTTATCATTGGGGTATTTCCCATACACAACTTATCACATGTGTATAGGTGCTTTCGTGTCTTCATCTTCTGAATTTTGATCTTGAGGCTTCATTGCATCCACGATGATGCCAACGCGGCTGTGCTGCCACTTGGATTTGGCCAGGTGAAAATCGTGAAAATCTCCGTATTTCTTACTGAAGCAAAACGCATCTTGACTTTGGTTGGTTATACCCTCTGGTAAACTAGCATAGACCCTGGCAGATAGGGGTTGGAAGACTAGTTTCCATTAAAAATTGGTGATTTTCAGGCTCTATGTTAAATAACCAGAGGGTACAAGTTTCAAAAAACTCGATGGTTGAAGCCAAGTTTTTGACGGCTCACCCCCAACAAAATCGCTGCTCAAATCCTCAAGTTGATCATGAAATATCACGAAATCCACAGCTTTCGTTTAATCATGTTGAATTCCCAAGTTTTCAATTCTTCAAACATCAAAATCCCATGAAAATCCATGGAAATCCTCCATTTTTTCCATGAAAACACCAGGCCCATGTTGCTCCGCGGCGCCAAAGCCTGTGGCCTGAGCAGTGCGGAGCGGCGCTATGTCTTGTAACCACGGCGCACAAAAGGGATGACCTTGAAAACCATAGCTGTAGCTATGAAAAATCCAACTTATGTAGCTTACAAATACCATTGTAGAGCTCCATACGTGTATTATTATTATTCAAATACTAGAATATCTATGGAGCTTACAAGTGTATTTAATAACTGGTCTATCATATATGTTATACTGCATTATACCATTGTAGTTTAGCCACTCTGATGTGGTAAACAGCCATAAACCATCCCCAAGTCATCACCATTTCTATGGCCACTATATGTACCATCCCCAAATGGTAGGTTTATGGTATCGGGTTGCCCACATGATATACATTTTGGGTTGCAACTCAAGGTGACAAAACCCAGTTCGATGGAAATCGCCCCGACTCTTTGAAAAGTCGGCTAGGAAGATGTCTTGTTGCTGGAAGATCATCACTGGTTGGTGGTTTGGAACATTTTGATTTTGCCATATATTGGGAATGTCATCATCCCAACTGACTGATATTTTTCAGAGGGGTTGAAACCACCAACCAGATCAAATTTGCTTTTCCCGGCTCAATTTCGGGGGTGTAGCATGAAGCAACGGATGGGTAACCGTTATATGAAGAAAACATCCGGCCAACCACTTGCCTTCCGGAAACGGATGGGTTGGATCATTCAACATCTGCCCTTGGTCAAAGCATCTCTTCACTAGAATCTCCAGCATTTGTGTAGGCACCCCAATGCCATAAACCTACCATCTGGGGATGTTAAACAGAATTACCACCTATGCTTCTATGGTGATGACTTGGGGATCGTTGACATTGGGTGAATTCCGATTCCAAACATGGGACTCCACCATCCCCGGGATTACCCTCCGGTAATTTAACATAACTATGGAAAATCACAATGTTTAATGGGAAAATCCACTATAAATGGTGATTTTCAATAGCAAACTGTTAGTCATTACCAGAGGGTACTGTGCTGGAGGTATTGCTTGCTCACCACGCCGGAGGCATTGCTTTCGGCCGGCTCGGAGCCTCGGAGATCCTCGGAGCACTCAGGAAGTGTTAGGACTGGCCCAGGCATGAAAGGGAAGGGTTTACGGCAGTTTTTGATGGTAAAAACGAGGGTTCCTTACAATCTACCCTCTGGTAATGACTAACATAGCTATTGAAAATGGTGATTTATAGTGGATTTACCCATTGAAAATGGTATATGTTGTAACATGATAGAAAAAAACAAGTCAATGAATGGTGCGATTGAATTTTCATGGTTGCTCATGAAATGCCAATTGTTTGCGCCTTATAGCCATTGGGCTCGGCGTCATGGCTTCCGACGCTTGAGACCGGGGCAGTGCTGGTGAATGGTGACTTGGCCGTGGTGAAAGCATGGAGGACACAGCAGAACTGGACCCCAAGAAATGTGAAGGAAAATATGAATAGACCCATAGACCCACAATTTTCAACCAGTCAAAGTTGTGTTAATGTTGGATTTATGTTGGAAAACATGTTGGGTTTTCAACCCATACACAAAGTACCATGATTGGGGTTATGAAGCACGATTCGAGATGGGGATATTGGCAGCAAGGCCAAGGATTTGGTGGACCAGTATGGCCATGGTCAATCCGATTGAGGGAGCACCATCATCCATCATCATCCAATATAATTACCATTGGTTCTTTCCCCAGACAATATGGGTAGATCATGGTAAATACACATGCTAATCTAGTTGATGTTGCATTTGTATAGAATGTATTTGGGTTATTTGAGTTTGAAGCCATCCGCTTTTCAGCCCTGCATCTCGAGGCCTGATCGTTGAAACCGAGATGGCAAGAGATCAAAAGATGTCCATGGCTGCATCAGATTATACCGCTGCTGGTCAGCAGAGAGATCTGAACTGGTGTGATTATCCTCTGGAATAATCAAAGATGGCAATTGAGAACCCTGTGTAAATAGATATAGGCTGTCAATGGAAAATCATCTATCAACGGTGAATCTCCATTTCCATGTTTGAGTGATAGTTGGTCAATCTCCAAGAAGATTGATGCAATTTTACAAAGGCTTGATCCTCCCAATAATCGATGCTTAAGCTAAGAAACTGCAAGGGTGTTGAAGTCCCCCTTCTTTTTGGGCAAACATCACCATTTTTGTTGATTCCTCCACCATTTCTCGTTGTTTATCCCCGTGGTTCTTCGCTGCGCCAGGTTGCCATGTCCTCCTGCAAGGGTCCGTTACGGTGGCCATCTGCCCTGCGAATCTTTCGGAGCATGGCACCCGCCACCGTGCAGCCGAAGGTCGCGGATCTTCTGCGGATGGATCTGGAGGGGTCACAGCTTCCTCAAAAATGCAGCAATGAAGCGCCAACACAGGGATACTCCAACCATACTTGTTCTCCATCATTTGAATCATGTGTGGTTTCACGGATGTAAGGTTAGAGTAGAGTTTTACATGAAACCGTACATCTATAAGTCTGTAACTTGAGAACCCCCAAAAATCATCCCAAAATCATCTTGGTGTGTGACTCAGTCAAGATACAAAAAAAAACTTGGTGAAGTTTTTTTTCGATGATCTCATTGGTTGACGCCACTTGGTGAATCGTTGCGGGCTCAGTTTGGCAACCAACAAATAGAGGGGGCGTTAAGCAACAAAAATAAGGGATACCGCCATACACCACGGGGATACAACTGCTGCAACCATCACCAACCTTGGCAGACCAACTTTGAAGCATCACCCTATATGCCCCAGTCACCTTGTATGCCAACATTATTCCAAACAAAGATTTCTGTCCATATCTCCGTATCAAAAAGACGTCCGACCCTTCCAAAAACCATGGTTGATTGGTAGTTTGGAACATTTGTTCTTCCATATATTGGGAATGTCATCATCCCAACTGACGAACTGAGGGATAGGTATACCACCAACCAGTTAATTAACCATCATTAACCATCATTAACCACCATTAACCACCAACCAGATGGGATTTGGCTGTTGTTTTACCAGTTTTGCTGGCCCCAGTTGACCGTGCTGGTTGAGCTGGAGGTCATCCACTACAACGTAGCCATGGCTGCCAGTCACTGGCCACGGGCCATGAGTTTCTTCGATGACATGCTCCTAGCACATCTCCAGTCACCTGGATGGGCTCAAAACGAAGACGGCCAAAAAAGATGGGATACCCTCTGGTAAACTAACAGTTTGCTATAGAAAATGACCATAGAAATAGTGGATTTACCCATGAATAGCATGGTGATTTTCCATAGTTATGTAAACGTTTACCACAGGGATCTGTGGGATTGGTGAAGGATGACCGATGTTTCTTCGACATCATGGTCATTGTTCTCACAGTCGTCATTGTCATAGTCATGTTTGAAGTGATTTGAGAAATCTTGGCAGTCACCGCAGGGCAAAGCGTTTGACACCAACTCTATAACATACCTCTTTCCCTTCAAGCCATTTTCGCCAAAATTAACCGATAAGTTCAACCACCTTCCTATTTTTGCTGAGTGTTTTGCCCGACACTTCGCTGATGTGGGGTCTCTCATACGTGGGAATCGATGGTGCATGGGTTTGGATTTGGGCCACCAGCTGAAACATGTGAATCTACAAGGAATCTGTCATATATTGCGGGGGTTCCAGAGCAAATCCAATATAGAAGGGTGAGATCCTGGATTGTAATGTTAATCATAGAATCATAACGTTAGCTACTGACAGCAATAATATATATATATATATCCCAGTTTGTACTTATTTTATGTGGGTACAGTTGCTAAGTCGATAATTCCATCTGTTGCTCATAATAAAAAATCCCACGATTATATAAATAGGAAATATCTCATGGTTCCCAAACCCTAGGATGCTATCATATGCTATCTACCAATGATTCTTTAACACCTACGATTCAGCCTAGGATGACAAATCCCTTGGCTTGCTCACTACTATAAACACCCAGGGATGATCCTAGGATGATTCTAAACACCTCGAGGGATCATCTTAGACAGAGGATAAACCCAGCGTTGTTCACGAAAAAAACACCAAGGATGATCTGTAGTATTAACATCCAAAGATTCTTGTTAAACCAAGAAATAACCCCCACTAACTATAGTTATACTATTGTTATATCTACCATAAACCATAGTTCATTCAGCCACTTTTTTCAGGCGGGCTACGGTTCGAGCGCTATCGCTCGCTCTCCCCGAGGCCAAGCTCCGTCAGCTTCAACAGCCTCAACAGCCTGAAGCCACCGTGGCCAATGGCGCTGCGGTGCGTGGAACGGATGCAGCAGCAACGAACGGCGCCAGTGACCTGGTCCCATGGGGGTCCCATGGGATTTCAGCCCTTGTTGCGTTGGTGGATGTTGATAATCGTTCGGGGATATATATGGATATATGAGAAATGATGGTTATATATGGTTATATAAGTTATATACTAAGAAAATCTTGGTTAATGATGGTTTTTTGTAAGTTATGATGATTAGTTCGGGGATAAACAACTAGCATTATTGATATGGAATATGAGCAGTGGCTGCTAAACCACTGTTGGTTGATGATTAGTTCGCCTTATCTACCCTGAAAATATATCTGAAAAAAAGAGGAACTTAACCCTGAAAATCTTGGAATATAAGAGGATATATGAGACATGATGGTTGATGATTGTAGAATATACTACCCTTCATATATTGTTTTTTTCCATTATCCAACCGTTGGATTGTAATGGAAAATCCGATCTATCAATGGATGAGAACTGGGAGTAGCCCCTGTTTTAGGAAACCTCCATGTAGCTAAAATCCCACGAAACCTGTGGTAAATTGGGAATTCAAGGAGGAAGAATTGATGATTTTTTGGGGAAAATTTAGGGATCAATCATCAAGACTAAACTAATAGTATGGAATGTGTGTTTGTCTGAAAATGCCCAAAATGAGGTTTCCAACAAGTGGATTTGGGGTGTACTCTATTTTCAGACACATGCAAGCTACTTTTTGGTATTGGAAAACGGACTACCAGTCGTGAAACCACTCAGTAATGAGATTTCAAGAGTTGGATCTCATTGGAGACCCGCAGCTGGCACGGTGTGCCAGCAATGTGGCTGGATGCAATAAATTGGGCGTATCTTTCTGTGGCTTAGATCCATATTTTGCTGGTTTTGGATCAGAGCTGCTTGAATTTTCATCCTATTTTCTCAGATCCCCTGCTGCTTGCTGGTTTTGGATCTCATCTTTGTTGATCAAATCCACCTCGAATTTCATGACTCCCTGGAAAGCCATTATTTGTCCCACTGTATTCCCATATCCTAGGTAGTATATTTGCATTGTATTCCCTTTCCATCAATCCCCAAAAAAATAGAAAATTGTTCAATTTGTCACCATTTATTGAAAAATGAAAAACAATGTTTCTATCATTTGAATTCCCTTTCAGTGAAACTCAAATATGTTCATTCCCGGCATTCAAAGGGTCGATCCTTGCGGCCTGCTCACAATGTGAAAAATCACCAATTGTTTGACTGGTTGGTGGTTTGGAACATGTTTTTTTTTCCATCCAGTTGGGAATGTCATCATCCCAACTGACGAACTCATATTTTTCAGAGGGGTAGGTTCAACCACCAACCAGATCATGTTTCTGATCTTTAGGGGTGTATTATTATTCCATTAATGGCAATGGTATAATTATTCCATTATATTACACCATGAAAACCATCATTGATGTTTTCCCGTCATTTCACGGTGCGAATTGAGGATGCCTTCAGCTTCAGTTCCGCCATCGCCGCCGTCGGCGGCGCTTCGCCCGTGGGCGGCGCTTCGCCCGTCTCCGGCTGGCGCTGGGCCCTGCAGCTCTTTGGGGCGGAGATCCAGGCGTCGAACATGGCGTTGAATGCAGCCATCACCGCGTGTCACTGGAGAAAGATGGTTGGTAAAGCAGAACAGCCCCAGAAAAATGGGGATGGTAATGATTTTAATGATGGAATTAAGCAACGACATTGATGGGTAACGTCCTCGAGTCATCTTTTGCTATAATTAATGGAGATATTTGTTCATGGGAAGGACAAAAGTTGGAATTTGGGGATTTCAGCCGCCAAAAAAGAGTTTGATATCTGATTTCAACAAGCAAACTTTGGGGACTTGAGCGATCTCTGCTCGCAACTGACTCACTGTTGTGAAGTTTTGAAGTGGTGCTTTCTTTCTAGCATTCTTCATCCCGTTTGGGGCTGATGGTTTTTATCATGTTTAAAGCTTGAACGTGGCAATTTACTCAGCTTGCTTCAGATCATCCCCCAGAGGTTCCACTGGTTCCACTGGTTCCCAATCCTAGGTGAAAAGGACAAGCAGTGGCAGCACGCCTTGTTCTTATTTTACACCACACTGAAGCGGAGTCCTCGGAGTCCTGGCACGTTGGATGTGATCTCTGTGAACGCGGCCATCAGTTGCTGGGCTTTGGTTTCATGCATTTCTTATTTTCCATAGATGTTCCATACAATGTCCATAAAATTGCCATAGATTTTCCATATATATATATTCCATAGATGTTCCATAACATGTCCAAGATTTTCCATAGATTTTCCATAGCTCCTCATCCCATCTTGGGGATGGAAAATGCGATGATGATCCAGCTTTGACTCGTGGCCAGTTGAGTTTCTTTAATTGATGCTGACCAGATATGTCCATGTTCAATGGCTATATCCCCAATAGTGATAGCACCATTTTTATGGGGGGTAACCTGTTAATGTTAGTATCCCTATTTCAAGCTGTTTATGTAGTGGTACGATTGTTTCTGGGCAGCTCAACATGCTCAACCACCAGGTAGTTGTGAGAAAGGCTCAGAATGGCAACAAGCTCTGAGCATATTTAGCACCGCCCCAGCGATTGGCATACAACTGGATGCTTGGCTAAGGATGATGCAGAACGCCACAAGTTGTAATTGGTGAATAACCCTGGTTAGCAAGTTCACCATTCATGGGGACGCATCTATAAATAGGTGTTTTTACTCTGGTCATTAATCACGTACTGGTTGGGAGATGAATTTCCAAGTCCTCAAAAATAGGCATTGAATCAGCCCCTGATGTTCGGCTTCATGTTGGTATTTTAACCACCTCAATGAAGCATGAAAAATTTCATTGGATGTGGAAGATGATCACAGGATACGTCTTGTTCTCGTACTCATTGGGGAGCCCGTATCCCAAGTTATCACCAATGATTACCACCATGATCATGGTTTAGTTTTACCATGTTATACTAGAAATAGTCCCAAGCTACACCAGGTAAGGTTTTGTCAGGCTCGTCTTGCACTTCCAGTGGTGTAAATCCAAACCATCTTATATTCAATGGGAATTTCAGGATCCTAAAATGGAGGTACTGTACCATATAAGGCCATATTTTGTGTGAATATTCCCTTACATAGGCCTAAAAAATAGGCCTTATATATGGTAGGTACCTCCAATCAATCGGTTCCTGAGTCGTGGCCAGTGATATATCCTAATGAACATGGTGAATCCCCATCTGTGTTGCTTGAATTCCCATCGTGTCAAGCGAAAGACCTATGCTTGGTGACTGACCACCATTTTGTGTGATAAATTTTGGCTAAATGCCCATTGTTTGTACCCAATCAACCAGCTTATCTCATGATATCCCCATGATACCCGTGACAATATCCCATCAATATCCCCAAAAATATCTCATGATATTCCCATGATATCCTCACAATGTTTCATGAAACATCCCCTTTTCATGGTGAAATCCTATATTGCTGATGATATCTCCTATTGCGTTCCATTCAATCCCCATATTTCCTAGATAAATCCTCATATCTCTGACTCTTGCATCCCATTCTCAGACCTATTTTCTCCATAGCAACCCCGATTCATATCCCCATTTTATTGCAGTTATATATATATATCCACTAATATCCCCTTTGATATCCCATAGAAAATGTCTTGGATATCCCATAATAACACATAATCCACACAAAAAAACCTATGGCTTCATGGCATAGGTCCCACTCTCAGGGGCTCCCAAGGGGCTCCCAGGACCTCATCACATTCAACGCCACGTTGAGCTCCCTGGAGAAGTGCCACCAGTGGCAGCGCGGTGTGGCTCTACTGGAGGCCATGGCCAGTTGGAGGCTGCAGCCAGACGTGATCAGCTTCAACGCCAGCATCAGTTCCTTGGTGATTTGCTGTGGGAAATACTAAAAAGGGATGTACTAATGAATGGTTAATCCATTAGTATAGTTGGTAAATACACATGCTAATCTAGTTGATGTTGCATTTGTATAGAATGTACCCTCTGGTAATCCATTTATATATAGTATATCCTCTGGTAATTTAACATAGCGAACTGGAAAATCACCTAATGTTTAATGGGAAAATCCACTATTTCGACTGGGCCATGTTCAATAGCGAACTGTGAGTTTACCAGAGGGTAATGGGATGTACTAATGAATGGGAGAGATCCATTAGTATAGTTGGTGAATCACCAAGTACTATTAGCTGGTTAATCCATTTAGTATATCCCTTAGTATATTTCCGTCAGAAAATGATCTGCATGTTTGTTAGACGTTTTTTCCACGTCTATGTTAGTGAACTAAGGAAGGTGTTTGGGGATAAATCTGGATGGAGCTTGGTGATTTTCAATGATCTTCATTTAATGAGGGATACCATAACCGGTGAAAACCATGGTTTGGAGATGCCAAAATGAACTTTTGATAATGATATATATATATACGTTGAATGACAATAGTTCAATGTATCTTTGGTTTTGATGTTATACAAGAATGATCATAGTGATTTTGATGTTTATCATTATATTCCCGTGATAATGATCATGATGATAACAATCATCATTCTGAGAATGTCAGCAGGAATACCAGGCGTTTTTGAATTTTATGGAACAACTCCAAATTCTATATCGAAATTAAGAAGTTATTAGCAATTGAACGGGTTGATTTTCCGTCGAAGAGGCTAGTTTCCTCCATGTTTGATATCACCAGTGTTCCTGCTGGAAAATATCCATGTTTGATTCAGTAAATCCTGTTATGTTGTCGACTCGTATCCCATTAGAAAAGACACTTGTTTAAAACACAAACACAGTAGCCGTGTTTTTTTTGGAGTAACACAATCCACATTTTCCTTAGTTGAATCCAAACAAATTTGATGTTTGAACCCCCATGAGTTCCAATTATATTGCCATTGTGCCAAATCGAAATCACACTAAATCCCAATAAACATTGTCTTCATTGATAGAAGATGTTTCTATTGAAATCCCAAAAAAAAAAGATGTGTTTTTCTCAAATGGCATCCCCAGGTTCCTGCGAGAAGGTGGGCGCATGGCAACAGGCGCTCAGCCTCTTCAGCCAGATCTACCAAGCAGATCTGCAGCCGACGCTGGTCAGTTTCAATGGCACCATCAGCGCCTGTGAAAAGGCCAAGGAATGGCAACAGGCCGATTTTTTCCAGTGAGTGAAAAAAACATGAGTTGAAATGGCGATGTTTTTTCTTAGGAGATTTCGTAGAAAAAATGTTGTTTCATGGTGCTGAAAATTGTGGTAAAATAGTCCAATTTCTGTATGAGTTGCTCATTCTGGGGTTGTGAATCGCCAGAAACTGCGGTTGTTCATCTCCACAGTGGCTGTCTACAGCAGGAATTAGGACTGCTGTTGATGGGAAGTGGCTTATGATGTATGGCAGACCATATAACATATATAACTGGCTGGCAGTAGAAGATCAAACATTAGAGAACTATCTTTAATGATGAAATGTTTAGATTATTTTAGATGTTTCACCACTGACAAAAAGTTATGTCTATCTAATGATTAAGGTTATAAATACTGTGGATGGTTGCGAAATCCTGCACCACCAAAAGGATGGTTAAAAGCCTATGAATAATGGGATGTTTACCACCTATTAACTGGTGATTCGGATGTCTCAACCATCCACCGTATGTTCCCGGTCGCTGCCACAGGCGTTGAAGCTCTTCGATGCCTTGAAGCAAGCGGCTTCGCTGGTGCCAGATGTGGTGACTTTCAGCGCAGCTCGGTAGAGCTTTGGATGGGGAGAAGGTAGTGAAATACTGAAACACCCCCAAAGAATTAGATCATGGTTTCATGGGATTATCATGGGATTTCACCATAAAGAAGTAGAATTAGATAACTGGTTGGTGGTTTGGAACATGATTTAATGATGATTTAATGATGATTTAATAGGGATATTGATGGTGACTTAATGGTGATTAAGCCTCTGGGAATGGAATATTAATGACTGGTTGAGTTGGTGGTTTTGGAACATTTGGATTATTTTTCCATCCAGTTGGGAATGTCATCCCAACTGACGAACTCCATCATTTTTCAGAGGGGTAGGGCTCAACCACCAACCAGATAATGGTGCTGTGAATCGTTGAATTTTGGGACTTATTTTCCGAATCCGAGAAGCAGTGGTACTAGTACAGTACTTTGGTGCAAATGGTACGATCAATTGAGATGGGGAGATATACCAACCATTGGTTTTTTGCGGTACATCAAAGATTGGTCAGGATCAATGGAATTTTCGGCAAGAAATCTTGGAAATATGTGGGAGATGTATGGGGATGTGGTAACATGATGGAAGTTGTTGATGCTTCATCCATGGAACTCAAAAAAGTTTCATAGAAATCCGTGTCCATGTTTGAAAAGCACTGGCGGCATCAATATCGTCATTATATCCAACATCATAGAGATGTAGAATGAACCATGCATCGTGAATCACGCATAGTGTATATGATCTTATTATATCTCATCATCACCATCATCATCACCATCATCATCATCATCATCAATCGTCCTAATAGTTGATAATCACTGTATTCACAACAAAAAACAAGACAAAGATACTGTAGCCAGGGATAACTATCATGTTGTTGATGATGTTTGATTTCAAATAGTTATCCTTTCGGGATATCCCCATCTTATCAGATATTATATGTTTTAATAGACATTAATAGCTGTCCCTTTAGAATATCCCTACCTTACCATGCACTTAATGGCCATATCCCAAGGGATATCTTTCAAGCTGAGGCAGCTATCAGTGCCTGCGAGAAGTCGGGGCAATGGCAGCTGGCTCTGTGCCTCTTTTGGTCCATGGCTAGCGAAGTGCCGCCGAAGCTGGGCTAACAACAGGTGTTTTTTCAATATGTGATGGCTGTATAGTTATAAATATCTATGTATATTATAGTATATAGAAAATGTTAAAATATCTTGTATATAAAGACTATCTATGTTGTTTTTCAATATAAATATCTATGTAATGTATCTATCAACCAACAACATGGTTTTTGATGTATCCCGAGTTCCGTTTCTCAGATCCCTTGCCAGATACTTCCATGTAATGTCATGGTTTAAAGCTCCGTTTGTGCTAACTTGATCCACCACGTTCAATCCCCCACCATCCCAGAATTGGACCAGGCTGATCAGGAGATAATCCAATCGAACCGACTGAAACCTTCCAGCTCGGCTTCCCAGGAATGTGATCAGTTTCAATGCCGCTATCAGTGCCTGTGAGAAGTGTGGCGAGTGGCCTCTTGGTCAAATCTGTAGATCGAACCACAGACCTGGTCGTTTTTTTCCAAATTAGCCTCTGGTAAACTAAGAGTTTGCGACATAGAAAATGGCCATAGAAATAGTGGATTTACCCAATAAATAGATGGTGATTTTCCAAAGTTGACAAAATTAGCCATCCCAAAACTGGCTGGTGGTTTGGAACATTTGGATTATTTTTCCATGAAAAAATATTGAGGATGTCATCCTTCCGATTGACGAACTCCATCATTTTTCAAGATGGTTACAACATGTTAAAACCACCAACCAGAACAAGCTAGCGTATCTGATTGTTGGTACATGTTGGTCATGTTTCTGCTATGAACCCCCCAACGAAATTGATTGGGAAATGACGACAACTTCGATGTGCCGAGCCAACTTTGGGGCAGTGGTCGGGTCAACCCAGGAAAGAGACCTTGAGATTACTGGAAGCTATGCCAGAAGCAGCGGTTCAGCCAAATCTCATTTCCTTCAACTCCACCATCAGTTCTTGCGAAAAGGCCAGGGAATGGCAGCGAGCTTTGAGCTTCTTCGAGGTGGGTCAAATCGTCAGAAATTTATCCACACTTCATCAACTTCATCAAATCAATCCCAAGTTGTCCAGTTGTCCTAGTTGCAACACATCAAACAGTTTTGTTGGTTAATCAGTCTCAGTTTGATTCAGGTTTTGATACTGAGATCCTCAATTCTGTTGATTAGTATGTATGCTGGTACTTTGTAATTGAAACCCTCACGACATGCATGGTCACACCGTTGCCACCTCCAAAACTGCTGAACCCAACAAAAAACCAACCGTTGAACTTTTGAACCATCCCAAATTAACACTTCTGAAGTTTGGGAATATAATCATAACGCTAATACCGTTGTATTGTATGACGGTATTACAATGATACCATCATTGATTTATGAAGTATCATAACATTTCATATTTTTTATTTATTTGTCACTTCTGATAATTTAATGATGGTATCATAACGGTATTACAATGGTCATAATTCCCCCTGGCATCATGTAAAGTGACCCACTGTACGATTGGTTACTGGGATCCCTCCCTCAGGTGCTGTCTTTCTCAGACCTCCAGCTGGATGTCATCAGTTTCAACGCTGCCATCAGCGCTTGTGAGAAGGGCCACCAACGGCGCAAAGCCTTTGGCGTGCTTCGAAGCATGGGTCATGCCAAGTTGGAACCGACACCTGGCCATGCAAACACGGGATGGAAGCGAAAAGTTCGTTCACAAATGGCCATTTGAATTCGTTCACGTTCATAACATGTTGGTGTTTCCTGCTGATTCACCATGCACAAGTATCATTTAACATCATGTAAACATATTTAAGTATGAAAAATGGTGTCAATTCCAATCCCCATTATCATTGGTGAAATTCCCTGACTTGTTGGTTGAAACCTATTCTTGAAGCTTCAGATTTCATGTCCAGAGTGTTCCTATTCTGCTATGCTGTTGTGTTTTTGTCGCCAGTTTCTTGTTGCTTGAGCCATGCAGTAGGTCTATCCCATTCTATCTCTATGTTCGCTGGGTGCAGCTTCGGGTTCACTCCCGGATCTTTCATCATGGTGAACCCCCATCAGTTGGAATATCATCGCAGCTGCTGGGTAAATCACATTTTTTGCCACTAAAATCCCCATTTTTTGCTGGCGGAGTCACTATTGTCGATGGTTACATCCTAATCTGCGTGGTCCAATATGGTAAAATCCGATTTCTTCCAATTTTGACGGTCAAAATCCTACAAGAATCCATGCATGATTGGTAAATCCCATTAAAAACCCTGTGTTCCATGTTTTTGCTGATCAAAATCCCGCGACATATCCCTACATGTTCCATTTTCTGGTACTTAATTAGAAAGCATAATCCCATTATAATCCCATCCAATATCATTGAACAACCTTTCCGTTTCCCCATTTTAGGTGAGTGTAATCCCATGGATAAGTCCTCCCATTCAATGAAATGGGATTATAATGGGATTATGAAATTAAACCATTCATTATATTTCATAAGTCCTCCCATTCAACATCATTAAACCATATGAAATCCAGCATGTTTTCCCCTGTCAGGTAAAAAAACATATCCCCATCAAATGATGAGTCCCTGACAAATGAAATATGGATAATCCCTAATATGGATAAGTCCTTAGTCCCTATAATTATATATGATACGTCCCCAAGAAAATCCCCTAGGACGGTCGTCAGCTACTGCGCCGCCCTGAGCTCCTGCGAACGCCTCGGCGCCTGGCGCCAGGCCTTCGAAGTGCTGACGGCCATGGAGGGAGCGAAGCTGCGAAGCGATGTCACGTGGATGGCATTTGGATATGGTGCTTTTATGGTTATGGGGATCATTTATATGGTGATTTAATGATGATTTAATGGTGATTTAATGGTGATTTAATGATGCCATTTGGATATGGTTTTGGTTATGGTTACCCTCTGGTAAACTAACAGTTTGCTATTGAAAATGGCCATAGAAATAGTTGTTTTTCCCATTAATTAATAGCATGGTGATTTTCCATAGCTATGTTAAATTACCAGAGGGTATGGAGGTCATTTATTGATAGTTGACATTTGGTTATCAACATAGCATTTGATAGTTGACATTTATTGATAGATCCCCATAACCATAATAAAATAGTGGATCCCATCATTTATATATCCATAGTAATGTCAGATTTATTGATGTTTTGCCTATGAAAAATGGGTGGTTCCATAGTTTTTGCTTGGTGGTTTCGAACATTTGGATTATTTTTCCATTCACTGACGAACTCCATCAGTTTTCAGAGGGGTAGGGCTCAACCACCAACCAGATTATATATCCCAATACCATATATTACCATGGGATAACCTCCAGCCATACTATATATATAACATGTTATTCCATTATATTCCAGCCATTTATGGAATTATCATGGGAATAGCTGGACTTTGATGGAATATGATGGAATATATATATATATATATGACACTGTGATGATTTTATTGGGCTTATAATGGTGATGATACTCTGGATAGTTCTGGATCACTGAATTAGCATGATAGATGCGATGGATGGAGATCTAGGGCGAAATTCCAGCGGAAAAAACCGACGGGATTTTCCATGTTAGAATTCTTGAAGATCCTCAATTTCACTGGGAAAATGCACCCGTCAACCATCTTGGAATCTATTCTGGTAGGTGGTTTTAAACATGACTTTTATTTTCCATTTCATATGGGATAATCCTTCCCATTGACGAACTCATTTTTTCCACATGATTAAAACCACCAACCAGTATTTGTTGAAGAATCTATAGATACCTAAATTCAAAACCTGATGTTTGTCGGCTATCAAGTTGATAGTTCTCTCATTTTTTTCGATATACCACCCGCTATACCATGGGTTCAAATGTTTACCCTCCAGTAATCAGAGTATTCGCTAATATTCCATGACTATTCCAGAAAATATTCCAACAAAAAATATTCCAACATGTATTCCAATCAATATCCCCTTAATATCCCGTGAGTTTCCCATGAAATTCCCATGATTTCGGCGGAGAGTTTGACCGAGGTCATCGCCTTCAACGCGGCCGTGAGTTCCTGCGAGCGGCGCGTCCAACGAAGATGGGGACCTTAATCCCGATTGGATGGAGATAAAGATAGATATTAAAGTCATTAGGGATCTATGGGATATTTATCATTAGAGATCTAATTTATATTAGACCAGATTTATTGGATGGATATTTATAAGATAGATATTAACCTCAATGATAATATAAATAAATCTGATCTAATGGGATATAAATCTGATCTGGGGGTTAGTTGATGAAATCCACTGGGTGATGGATTACCCTCTGGTAAACGTTTACAGAACCATGGAAAATCAACTAATCTTTAATAGGTAAATCAACTATTTCTATGGTCCATGTTCAATAGATATGTTAGTTTACCAGAGGGTAACCTCAATTATAATATAAATAAATCTGATCTAATGGCTAATGGGATGTTAATAGCCTGGGATATAACAATAGCCCTTAATATAGATACTATTTATTATCAGATATTAATATCCCATTGGCAGAGATATTAGATCTTTATATCGGATATTTATATCAGATATTAATATATCCCATTAGATCAGATATGAATATCATATGTTAAATATATTGGATACCAGATGCCATTAATGTACATTAACATCCCATTGAATCATAGGGAACGGATTTATTATCAGATATTAATATATCCCATTAGATCCTATAAAAATGTCCATTGAATCCTACTATATCTAAAGTTCACCATGCAATAGGGATGCTATTGTTTCATAGAGATAATGTACTATGTATACTAATGAAAACTGTTGAGATACATGGCATATGCTAGCGATTGGTATATTTTAAGATAGAGATGTGGAGGGTTCCTAAAATAGAGGTGCCCCTAAATCATCCATTTTAGATTGGCATTGCTCATGAAATAAACCATCCAGCGAGCTTGGGGTACCCCCATGACTTGGGAAACCTGTCTTGACCATGCTGCAGAGCAGTTTCAGCTTCACCTGGGGGTGATCGCCTGGAATTCGTGGAACTGAAGATATTTTGGACCATGGTTTTGGATATTTTTTGGGCGAACATCCATAAATATCGGCTAAAGGTACCAAGATGTACCAGGTTTCTGACCCATACCCAGATAGGAGTGAAAGATCCTTTATGTGTATTAGGTGAAGTTTAACTGTTTGAAGTTAGAACTGACTTTGGGTGCAATGGTAGATGATTCAGTTCCAAGTGCAATGAGGGTTGCAACCTGTGCTCAGTAGCTGTAGGTTTTGTCGATGGCCGTGAGACTGAGAAATACCATCCGTGTGGACTGGAAAATGGGCCAAATAGACTGGCAGTCTCCAGACTTATCCGCTTAGTTTGTTCTCTGTATTTGCTTAGGGTTCATCCATTTGAAGTGCACTTGTTTGAGAAGCAATCGAAATTCCCTTGCCCTTCAAGTCAGGGCTGGCTTCTTGATTTCTGATTAACACGGATATTCATCACAGAAAGAACTCAGACAGCAACTCCAAAAGTAAGAGAGATGCTGCCCGGGAATTCCCAAGCTGGAAAAAAGAGCTGCGCGTGTTCAGCTGGAAAGGCATCCCGTAAAAAATCAAAAAGTCAAACAGTGAAAAGTGAAACAGATAAAAAATATACTTTTCAACTTTTTGACTTTCCGAAATTAAAAATAAATCTAAAAATAACCCGTTCTTACGGTAGTTTTCGACTTTTCGAAATTCACAAAGACACCTTTTCGCTTTTCGGCTTTTCGACTTTTTGAAATTCAAAACGAAACCTTTCCACTTTTCGACTTGTCGTTTTTCGACTTGTTCGAAATTGATTTTGCATACTTTCCGCCTTGCAGCACATCTTTCCTACCCAGAACCCCCTTGTGGTACCTGTTGGCGCTCAAATCACTGGGACCTTGGGATACCTTGGGAACCCCATATAATCTATTGGTCGAAGCCCCAATTTTTGCGCCCTGCGCATCCGACAAATCTTGGGTGGATATATACCCCGGATGGATAAGATTGATCCCATTTGGGCTTCATAAAATCGAACTTTTCCCATCCACTTTTGAGACCTCCGGACCCTCTCGGCTCGAGTTCACCATGACGCGGTGGGATCAGATGGGCCATGGTGCAGTCTTGCAACGGTATCTGGGACCGCATCCCATGGTGTCAGAAGAAATGCCATGTCGGAAGAAATGTGGGAAGAAATGTCAGAATACAATAGAAGAAATGTCGGAAGAAATGCCAACACGTAAACCGAAGCGTGCTTCTGGCAAAGACTTAACAGTGAGGCGCAAGCTGATTTTGGGTTTCATATTTTTGGATACATTCCAACTTTGTTTGAAAGATGGATGTTTTACATGAGCGTTTTAGATGGGGGCGAAAATCGCCCGCAAATCAGAGGTACCCTGGGTACCCGGTACGACGTTCGAGACTACACCAAGTTGATTTCCTTCTATGCGCAACATAACTGGTGGCACAATGCATGCGAGCTGTTGGCACAAATGCCAAAAACTAAAGTTCAGCCGAACGTGTACACTTTCAGTGCTGCTATCACTACTTGCGAGAAAGCTGGGCAGTGGAAGCATGCCTTCGAAATCTGCCAAGACATGAACCAGCTGCATGTGGTGCCCAACATCATCACCCTGAACGCCGTCATCAGCTCACATGGCAAGGGTGCATGTTGGCAACCAGCTCTAAGTTTCTTCCACCATCTTCCCATGCAGGACCCAACCGTTTTAGGGGGCCCATTGCACATTGATGCAGCATGCATTTGACCCGATGGCAATCCTTGGAAATATATTTTTTTTTTTGAAGGATCATCCATGACCCAGGACAACCAACAATTTCCGTCTTAGCTGAGAAAACCACAACGTCTCCAATCTGTGTTAATGAATAACTCTTCATTTTTCTTGTTTAAAGCACCCAGTTCGTCATTTTCTGGTGTAAATTGAGCACATAAGTTACTGAAGTCCAATGTTTTTTCTAGTCCAACATGGCTCTTGTTTTAACACGATTTTTTGAGCACTCAACTTTGGTTGACAACATCGCAAAATCGCCCTTTTGGGTCAATTCCCCAGGGTCATGGCACAAAAATCCAGGACCTTTCTCCCACAGTCGTGACCTTCGGCGCAGCCCTCAGCTGTTGTGAAAAAGCCACGGCCTGGCGCCACGCCCTGCAGATCTTCGCACAGATGGGGCGACCGAATGTGGTCACCTGACGTTTTCGCTATACGGACCTGGTTTGGGATTTGACTGGATTAGATGGGGACTTACCGGGTAATTACACCAACCAATTTGGGATGTAACGGGGATAAGCCTATCATCATAGTTTTAATTGCTGATTCAGCTGCAAAACTGGTGATTTAGTCTGGAGAATTACTGGAGAATTTCTGGCGATTTTAGCCTCAAAAGTGGTGTTTTTTCAGGAAGAAAGACAAGGATTTGACCAAAGATTGGGTTGCCATGCAGGGATGATGATGCTTTGTTTGTTTCCTGTGGTTACTAACGGGTGATATCCCAAAAAACACGTCAAAAGGAGGAGCATCAAAAAGAATATCCCAGGACATTGGTGGATTTAGCACCGTGGAATTGCGGTGGTTCTTGATGTTTGCACCGGCTCGAGATGGAACCCTGAGCCATGTAGAAATGGGGTATGTTCCACATATAACAGGGTCACAATATGTCATAATATGATACTGGTGGTTTGGAACATGTTTATTTTTCCATTCAGTTGGGAAATTCATCCTCCCAAGTGACGAACTCCATCATTTTTCCGAGGGGTAGGTCAACCACCAACCAGACCAACCAGGATAGATGAGATCCCAGTTTTCCTGTTTTCCTGCCCAGTTTTCCCCATGGTTGAGGCTGAAATGCTGGTAAAGCCCATGTTTGTTACAGCTCCATTGGATGACCATGGTCGTTCATCAATTCATGGTAGCTGTTCAGTTTTCTACATGTTCATGTCTCCATCATATTCCCCCGAAAATATGATTAATGTGCCCAATGACTAGTGAATTATAGGTGGATATCCTTCATCAAGTTGATAAAAATTCCTGTTTGTTTTACCTACTTTTGACGATTAGACCACCCTTTGATTGTTAAATCCATATCTTCTAATGGTAAAATATCATAAATATCCCAATATTTCAATGGTCAACTCCAAATTCTTCACGCTTAAATCATGGTTAAATCCACATTTCGAATGGTGAAATCCACCTTTTTCCATATTTCCAATGGTTAAATCCCCATTTTTGCCATGGTTTTCCAGCACTAGGCCACCAGGCAGAACCGTAATCCACTGAGGTCACCTGTGGCGCCGTCGTGAGCGCCTGCGAAAAGGCCAAGGAATGGCGCAAGGCGCTGAACGTCTTCGGGCAGATGGAGGTGTCGACTGGGAGGGTTTCGACTGGTTTTTCATGGGGGGGGTATCAAAACCCATCATTTTATGGGCCATTTATAATGATTGGGATAATAAATAATGCTATAAGTATACAATGGGAATATCATGGGATTATATAATGGGATAGGGGATCTATGAATATCCAAAAATGGGGGAGTCTTTTTTTTGGCTTTATTTTATGAATATATAATATGAATGAACCCCCATTTTTGGATATTCATGAACCCCCATTTTGGGAAATTTGTGTAAGCGGAAAAGCCCATAATCTTCATGGGAAAATCGATGGTTTCCGGTTAAGATTTTCCCAAGAAAACCAATCCATTGACAGAGGGTGATTTTCATGGGGGGATCTTCCCAGAATGGCCATCTATGGATTTGTTGGATCCAATTTTAGATGGATAGATAGATCTAATAGTTAGATCATGGATATCTCGTATGGTTACTCTAATGGTTAGATGGACATCCATGGAGGTACATACGATGAAACATCCATCTAATCATTGGAGTAACTATGAAATATCCATCTGTCATATCCATCTGTCATATCCATCCGTCATAGCAAACTCTGACTATAACCAGAGTTTGGGGTACCAGATTTTGAGAACCCAAATGGCGATTTGTCTGGGGCGAAGATGTGGAATCATGAAATTCCACACCCAAATTCGGAGTTCGGATTTTGATCGGATGTTGCTGAGATCTTGGTGAAATGTGCTTGGATCTACTGGTGATTGTACTTGGATTTCATGGGACTGGAATGTAAGCATCGAACATGTGACTTTGAAGTCTTTGAAGCATCAAAAGTGATCAAAAAGAGATTTACATATATATATATATGTGTGTGCTATATACCTAAGTTATACCTATGAAATTAGTGGGATTGACATTAACTTGGATTTCATGACAGATTTACCATCCAAAAATTGTATTTAACAAGGATGTCAATCGGGGTTTAATGGAAATTACTTGAATTTGACCGGATTTAATGATGAGTCAATTCTGACCATAAAACAGGTGATATATATATATACATATATATATATATTGTGCATATGTACAGTACTTGCAGTACTAGGAGAACGGTGATATAATCCCAGGAAATGTTCATTGGACATACAACCAACGGAATGGCCTTTTGTTTTGGAATGATCACCCATCGGCGGGTCATTTGTCGTCTAAATGAGCACAACAAGCCTAGCTGTGGTCACAAAAATGGGGATTTAACCATCATTCACATGCGTTTTGACCTTCAAACATATGGGACTACAGTTGATAAATTATGGTTGGTTTATAATTGGTCCTGGGGTGGACCTACCCCTACCCTGTTTTCTTTCTATCGAGATCCGTATTGCGCTGCCTTCTGCATTCTTAGGCCAACATGCATAAATACATGTGTGCGCAGTGCGCGCATGCATACGTACATGTGCAAGTGTGCGTTTATACACTATATACTCGTATATATATATATGTATATGTATATATATATATATGTATGTATGTATGTACGGGCATACACATGCATACACACATACATAATTATTATGATTATATTTATTATTATTGTTATTATTCTTTTTTCTTTATTATGCACTTTTTACATGCATGTCATTATATGTATGTATATGCAGGCAAGAAAAGAGCAAAAGAAACGAAATTGAGCATCCTAAAGGCTTGGAGAAAGAGGCCTAAACAAGACAGAGAAAAGCAATCTTTAAAGATTGTAACTTAAAACCGCTGCAAAAGGTGCCTAAATTAAGAATGCGATCAGGAAAAACGGCAAAGGACATAAATTTAAGCATCCGAAAGGCTCAAGGAAGAGACCTAAACAAGACAGAAAAGAGCAGAACTTGACCTTTAAGCTTGCAAAT
>Ga0126342_10002616_pt1 | contig 28419 bp, 14 predicted proteins | sample Cyp1metagenome_FD_92528 | JGI IMG/M metagenome (GOLD analysis project Ga0126342, IMG submission 92528) | Coral microbial communities from Lord Howe Island, Old Settlement Bay, Australia - Cyphastrea 1 metagenome | ecosystem: Host-associated > Invertebrates > Cnidaria > Coral ... | reverse complement strand
CATGAAATCACCAAACCACCAACCAGGTTTTTCTCTCAATCCCAGCTGCCAACTTCATGAAATGTCAGCAGGAACCATCCATTTAGGGGTGACCCAAGATCCGCCCAGACAACCGCTTTATTCTGGCTGCCGTTGGTGTCGTTGGATAAAATATACATTGGCCAAGACAACGGCCGACAAGACTACCATAGAGAAACATAAACCTGGAAGTGGAAATCCCTTTTCAACGTCCTCAGTTGTCTTGCGTTCACTGATATTCGAGCACTGCAAGCCTGCAAGCACGTCGTCTTTCTCGCAACTGGAGTTCATCATAGTTATACCCATTATCAACCATTAATAAACCACTGGTAAACATACATAAAACCATGGAAAATCACCATTTTTTATAGGTAAATCAACTAATCTTGGGGATAGACTCAGTTTTACATACCCTCTGGTAAACTAACATAACTATGAAAAATCACCATTTTCAATGGGTAAATCAACTAATCTTGGGGATGTTTCATCCATGTCAATCCCATTCCACCAGGGACCTGGGGCCCGGCGCCGGAAGCGCCAGCGCCAGCTTGCGTCACGGACGTACGCGACGCGACGGCCAAGGTTCATCTGCTGGCTGCGGGGATCCGGTCCAGGAGGCTTTAATGAGGTTCTAACCCATCATATTACCCATTAATAGCATGGTGATTTTAACCATAGTTATGTTAGTACGTTTACCAGAGGGTATAGGTTCTATTATATCATGATTATATAAATAGCTTATGGAATATTTTTATGAACCTATATAACCATATAAACCTATATAACCCATCATATTACCCTCTGGTAAACGTACTAACATAACGAACTGGAAAGATCCCACCCATTTTTCATGGGAAAATAACCACTATTTCGACTGGGCCATTTGCAATAGCTATGTTAGTTTACCAGAGGGTATATCATGTTCATTCATATTCCATAATTTATATATATTTATATCCATAAAAATATTCCATGATTTATATGTATGTTCATTACTCACGATAGCTTGTATAGTTTCAAACCATGTTATTGACTAATTTCTAGCACCCAGAATTTAGAGATGTCTTGCACACTTTCGGAGAGAACTTTCAACATTTTGCCAGGACCGTCCCAATTTCGGGTATTTTGAACCTTTTCGGATGGTAATTCGATGGCACTTCACCTAAACTGATCAACAAAGGTGTGAAGTACTGAAGGACAACCACAAGGAGGGTAGGAGAGTATAAGTGCAAGAAACCTTCCGTTCCCAGCGACATTTGGGAGAACTAGTGGGAAGCCCAGTACTTTTGGGGTACCAACTGTTTAAAGCAACATCCATTCAGGCGTCAAAAGTGAGCAACCTGTTATATCCTCTTGTTATGCGGGCAAGCCACTCTGAATCCAACTTGATCCAAATTAAGCATCTAGAATTCCATGTCGGGTTGACACGAAAGCGGTGATGATTTCAATCATTTGCTCATGCTTCACCCAAATTTACTGAATTCTTGGATCCCACAGATCGCATCTGGTGTCGCTACAAAAGCAACTAACAGTTTGCTATTGAAAATGATGGTTTATAGCTGATTTACCTATTAAAAAATGGTAATTTTCCACAGTTATGTCAGTTTACCAGAGGGTACTCTTTGGAATTGAGTTGGAATTATTACCAGTTCATAGATTATACTCCAGTTGCACTGAAATCCAGTTTTCGTGACGCTCACTCGAAAGCACTAGTTATACACGGACTTCATCACTACACTCGGGAAAAACATCTCCCAGGTACAAGGCTGTCATCATCTCCTTAAGGCAATTCCCAACTTTCTCTCCCCCATGGGGCCCTTAAAGAAACCCGGCTGCATCTTCTAAGGCCATAAGTGACTTCCACCAAATTTTCATTGGCTTTGGAAGGCACAGACCGGGATCATCGTCGAAGAATATGGTAGAGCGAAAAAAAAAAGTGGTCATTTAACTGGTCACAATATAGCAATTGGCAATTTTTATCTAATGGTACAACCATTTGCTTGGATACATTATATACTACATAAGTAACTATATAATGATACTACTCTTGTGTCTATCACATGAAATATCCCTATCACTGCGTTTCGATATCGCTTTCCACAGGATTCTGGGTCCGGTCCCTTTCTTTTTATTGCTCGTGAACGGTCGCTTGCTCGCAGCGTTGAAGTAGCCGCGGCCGCCGTTTGTCATTGGAACTGGCTCCGCAAGATTTACAAAAGTCATCAGGGTGGGCCACGACCATGCAAACTCCAGAACTGCTTATCTCAAACCAGGTAGAATATGACATTCTCAAAGGTGGGAAGCTGAACAAGTTAAATTCATCTTCAATTTGATTGTGATTTGGGATGATCATCGGACATTTGAATTATAAGTTCTCAGGCGCGTGCTAGCATCTGCCCAAGTGTCACCTGCTACTCAAAGCATAAAAACTGGCTTTGCTGATATTACGATAAGTAACTACACTTTACTAAGCTCTTTGTGAATCAACCCCTGTGTCAGGTTTTGCTGGGGACATCACATCTTCAAGGAAACTATGAAATATCTTCTGTAAGTCTTTGCAAGGACAATGTGATAAAGGAGTTGGCCTTCGAGGAATTGTTGCCACTAGCCACTAGACAGTTGAATTTCTCAACGATTATATGGTTTGTGAGTGTTTTCTGCACGACTCCATTTGAACATGGTTAAAATGGATCCGCTGACCAGGTGGGTTTGTCCAAAACCTATTGGAAAAGCCCATGGAGTTTTCCCACTGGTGGAAGCTGGGTGGCAGTTGGGGAAGCTGACCAAGAACTGAAGCTGACTTGGACCCAAAATTATGCTCCAAGCTTGAACTCCAAGTTGAACATCGAGGGGAATTCAAATCTCAAGCAACAATGATTATGTTTGGAGGTGGCCAGTCCCTGTCCTCTAAAGCATTTCTGCACCCCGGTGACCGCGGTGACTGCGGTGACCGCGCGGATTCAGACTGCCATTTAAATTTCAATGCATTGCCTGCACCGGCGTTCACGGTCCACATCCACCCTGCAAGCAGAATTGGAATGATGGCAGTTGAGTACTGTCAATATGATCACTTGGTATTGATTTGTAGTACATCAGCACACATTAGCATACATTAGCTACTTTTTGGGTAAATGTGCGGCTACATTGACATCACATGATGTAGGATCGGGTGGGTACTTTAAAGAAACAGTAGTACCGACACTACTCGTCGCATTGCAAAAATGGGGCGAGGAGCTTTCCCCTATACCGATGTCCCCAGCAACACGAACTTTGAAACACCTTTTAAAAACCACGGGTTTTCACGAAACATAAAGTGCCACCCTCTATGCAATGGGTTGGTTTAAGGGAAAATTTACGGGAAACCATGGTTTTTACCATTAAAGATGGGGTTTTCCTGTAAATTTTCCCCTAAACCAATCCATTGATCTATCCAAAACATCAGAGGAGTGAAGCAAGACTACTATTGAAACCAAAGTTCCACCGTGCCGCTGACTTGACCCAAGCCAGTCCACCTGAATTTTGAATCATCTGAAAAGCAGACTGGTAGCTTCAAACTGAGGTGGTTTGTTGAATCTGCTCCAATGGATCTGGGTCTGTTCAAAAAAGGGGGATAACCCAAAGTTGCATTTTTTACCGGAAAAGAAGCTGTTTCGTAATTTATTTTTACTAACCCAACGAAAAAAAAAAACACATCCAATACGCTCTCTCCAACTTGGGTGCACAAAAAAATCATCAGCCTCACAGCGCAGCATTGACCTTCGCCTGGTCGACCAAGAAACAGGGAGATTGCTGGCGCTGACTCACGAATTCAGCCAACCTAATCATATCATGCGTGTATTCATGGGCTTAACATTTATGAACCACCAACAATCACGTTTGAAGTCAGGCAAATATGAACCATGGGTCATTGCAATCTGCAAAAGTCTTCCCATTTTTGGCTTCCGAAGATCAAATCTTCATGGGAATCTGTCGAAGGTGGATTTCCCATTGGGAAAATACGCCAAATCATGGACTCAGCAAACCCAGGTGATTGTAGCCTGAATCAATTCAAGCGGGTTTCACCTCATCAACCGCCAGGTTTCCACTTTTTTTTTCAGTCAGCCCCAGTCAGCTGGGACTTCCTGTGACCCTGTGAACTGGGACCCCGGGGCCCCGGACCGCCACAAAGTTGTACGCCTGCGCAGTGGAAAACTCACTGCGAAACCACTCGGTTTAATGAAGCAACTCATCTTGTGTCTGAGAATGGGGTATACCCCCAAATGGCCATCAAGCATCATTTGTTGGGAGGTCCACCGTGCGTGAAAATGAGGTAATACCCTTTGCCCCAAATGGATCCAAATTGATCCAAATGGCACTTTTGATGGGGAACCTGATGATTCAAAGAGGTAATTACCATATTTTCAGTCAATTTGGGTCATCTACAAAAATGCAAAATTGTCCATTGCCATAGTTGATCGCCAGATACCGAGCATCATCTCACCCAGGACACACGATCCGCGCGTCCCGAGGGAGTTGGAGACATATCTCACCCATAGATTGTTCCCTGGCTGAAGGTTTTACGAGCACAGTGGCATGTTCTGGTGTTAAGTGATTCAAGCCCGCAAAGTGAGATAAGTGAGTTAAGTGAATGATCAACCAACTTAAGTACGCTGAACGCATTCATGAACCCACTTTGGACCATGTTAATCTATATGATGCTGAGCCCTGACTACTTACAGCCTAAGTGCCTAAGTCCATGAGGGAGTACGGATCAAACATAATTTGTCACCAGCATGAGCGTAACAAACAACATCTCAGGAATTTGCTCAATGCACTCGATTTGAAAAAAATGAAGAGGATCCCCCATTTTCAAGAAGGAATTCATCTACATGCATTCATAAATGGTGGTGGTAAACAATTCCATTTCCATCCATTTCCATGTTTGCCGCAGGCTAAGTAAAACTTGGTGATTTGTTGTTCCCCTGCCACAAGTTTAACTTTTAGTGGCTCCTATAAAAATAAATCCATCTAACCCCAAGACACACTGAAAATCCAGTTCTATGACCATAATCCATCAAAAATATGAATGTCAAAAACAATTGTTCTTTGGAAGATTATTCTCAGTGTGCCATGGCAGCGTTCCAGGCCCTTCCAGCCACCTTCAGAGCATACCTTAGGTGAAAAGGCACCCGGTTCACCAACAAGAAACGAATCACGAAGTAAATGTGGGGTAACCATGGTTACCCTCTGGTAAATGAACATCGCTATGGAAAATCTCCATTTTTAATAGCTAAATCAACTATTTCTATGGTCGTTTCCCATAGCTAACCGTGAAATGACCAGAGGGTAAGCTGCCATTTCTGTTGGTGAAACCACCAGTGTGAACAGGCTGCACAGCTTCGGCCGCCTCTGGATTGCATGGAATACATCGCACCTATAGAACTGGATGATTAACAACTCATATAGCACCCAGTGAGGACCCAGTGTTCACAATCTTTGTCAGCAAATCAGTCATAACGGTGTAATATCTGATGGATGACACGTTGCAACAGGTTGAAATCTGACTCACTCTGTGAATACTGCCGGCGATCGCCGTCTTTAGTAAAGCTCGACATATGTCCATCCGTGCCAATGCAGGATTCCTATTTCCAGCCATGACCCTTAAAAAGTGATGTCTACGTGTGCAGGACTGGGGACATCTAAGCACTCCTGAAATATGTTTTTGTCCAGTTGTTCTTGATCTCATTATTTATAATCCTTTCTTCTCAGCCCCAATGTTGAATGAAAGCACTGAAATCCGAATGACTCTTGACCGATGCACCATGATGCGCTAATCAGTCTACACCGATTGGTAGTTTTACTCAGCGAAAATGTTGGACAATTAGGACATCTTAGCAACTGGATGTAAAATCATAGCAATATTCCTGGTTACTGTAATCAGCATGTATCCTGATCAAAATGGCCGTAACATGCGGAGCTGCGAATCTGTTTTTTTATGGGGGGCCAAAACCCAAATGTTGCCTTTCCATTCATTTCATATGTATTTTATTGATGACCGTAAATGCCCCATAAAAAGGTTGGATAGCGCCCCCATTTCGCCGCTTCTAAACCCATATTACATTGTTGTTGGTAATTATGTCTGTATGCCCCATTAGGCTCTCTCTGACAGTCTGAAGAAATCGGGGATGTAACGGGGACGTATTCTTATAAATTACAACTCTTTACAAGGGCCTTTAGATCGATCACCATATGTTGTCATTACGATATTCCGATGATATTGCCAAAATTATGCATATCATCGTCATTTTTGATGTTTTGTTCAATCCCTACAAATCATATCATCTTCATTGTTCACGCTTTTTCAAGCAGGAAAACCTCGGTGCCCTTGGTGTCCCCCATGAAACCACCCAGGTTTCACCGCCGGCAAGGTGCTCTCCGGCTTTCACCCCGGCGAGGCCCACATCGTCAATGCTGCTGCTATACCTGGCGAGGAATTCTGCGGTGCCCCGGTCATGGCCAAGTTGGTGAACCGTTGAACTCCAACAAACTTACTGGTGCTAAACGTAGGGAATTTTAGGGAATGATCCATTTCATCACTAGTAATTTCATCATCCCAGCAACCCCCAGCAACCCATCCATTCCCTACGTTTAGCACCAGTAAGCAAATGTTGGCTTTATGGTAGATATATCGAACTAGTTACTATATACTATGGTAAATTAAACAAACATAAGTGGCGGGGGGCACCACCCTGTAAGTGAAAAAAAACATGTATCACTGGGCGCTATATCAGCTAGAACTTTCGTTAAACGAAGATATTACTAGTATTTTTTTGCGGCCGCGAAGTGGGATGTGCAACCAGTACCAAGGGTTTTTTCATCATCCAAACACTGCGGGAGACCGAAAAGGGCTGAGAATTCTTAGCAGAGTTCAGCAATCCGGAAAAAAATACTAAACAAATCTACCCTCTGGTAAACTAACGTAACTATGGAAAATCACCATCTTTAATGGGTAAATCCACTATAAATGGCCATTTTCAATAGCTATGTTAGTTTACCAGAGGGTAAATGAGGTCACATTTCGATGATTACCCTAACTAATCCTAACATATCCTAACCATTATTTCCAATGATGTCGGCCAGCGGCGTCATTGTAATTTACCCGTCCATCCTGGTCCTATGTAGCAACTCTATATCCAATAAAGTGAATGAGAACATAGAACACCTGGAAATTGTGAGGCACACATCTTCTATCACATGCTTGTTTGAAGGGTTCCCACAAACTTCTACCCTGCAGTTGAGAACCACTTTCTCCTCCAGTGGCTGACTGATTGTCTTTTAACAAAAGTCAAATTTTACGTTCACCTCCATCCGCAGAATGATTTCAGTATGAGAACCCCCGAATTCATAGATGGAGCCATGTAAGTAATTAGATTTAGTTAGTGCGAATCTCGTACATTGCTTTTGACGCTCATCACAAGGGCAAACATATTTGTTTTAAGCAGTTTTCAACTGTTTCTAAACTGTTCCTTGTCTTCTCCTTAGTCCTGGTTGGGGTTCATGTTCAGCTTACCCGAGCTTCAAACGGCAGAACCAATGGAGCGCACTCCTTCAAGGTTTCGTTCCTTTGCGCGGTCCACGGGACAAACTCATTGCGGCGGTGTTTCAGCTGTGGGTCAGAAATGGGGGATTTATCTAAGTTTGATGTTGTATGGTCTACTGATGTTTGTATATTCACCAAAGTTTAATCACACATAATCAAACCCAGGAGGAAAGCAGAAACCTCGGAACATCACCAACAATATGTCGATGTGTGCAAATCAACACATGGGGTATGGGTATTGGGTGACCAAAAAAAAGCACTTTAGATTGCCGAATCACTTGCCCATACCAACCGAAGACTTTACAATTCACCTGATGGCGACAGAGGTGAATAGAAGCAAATGTTGTTCGTAAACAAAACACGTTCCAGCTTGGCACATAATTTTCCATAACAGTTTCAACAAAACAGCATGTGCTGCGTATGCTGTCTGGATGTCTTGCATATATTCTTGTGCGCAATCAGAATCAGTTTGACAGCATCAGATCATCAGTCTGGGTGTCATTCTCCACTGTTACCCTCTGGTAAACTAACATAGCTATTGAAAATGGTCATAGAAATAGTGGATTTTCCCATTAAAAATGGTGATTTTCCATACAGTAGTTATGTGTATGTTTACCAGAGGGTAACTTTCCAAAACATACAAGCCGAGGAAGCTTTTCAAAGGTATCATGGATGGATTTGAAAGCAGCATCTGGCTGTGGATTGAATGGATTGAGTCATCGGCTAGCCCAAAAGCCGAAAGATGACAAAACCCCTAATGAACAGTGTTCAAAAATACCACTATCCCATCCTATCATATCCTATCCCTTTGCATGCTACCGGTTAAATTATAGCTTACATATCATATCTCCATTCCATCATCCCCCCCAAAAAAGGAATATCTCGCCCATCAGGCGACTCAGCCAACCAAAGATTGTTGGTTCTATATCCCATGTTATCCCATTCCCAAATGTCTTGTGTACTGGTGATTATGTGGGGCATATATATATATGCATGTATAATATGTATACATGTATATGTATATATATATACACAATGCGCGTTATGTAAATATATATATATATATATGTATACGTTGTTTTCATATATTCTCATCATCTTACATGTTGCATATCACATTGTATCCCAAATATATCATCATCTTTCTGGTTGGCTCCCTATGTTCCAGGGCTAATCCGGATTTCTTGGTTGAGGAACTTCTTGGCAAAGTTGACGATGCTACCATAGGACAAGCCATAGCCTCGAGTGCATGGTGAGCTGAATCTGACAGGAGGCTACCTGGAGATAACTGGTGAGATGCTGCGCTTAACCTGACTTAGCGTTAAACATCACTAGAACATCACTAGATACATCGTGTTTTTACATCATTCAGAAGCCATCAGAAATCGATGGCTTACCTGGTGAAAAAATCGCCTTTTTTTGGCAGCACCAAGTGGCCCAGGGCTGCCAGCAAGATACCAAGATTGAAGCCTGGCCGAGCAGGACCTTTGGGGATCACCAAGAGAAAGTTCTAGATCAAGTATAGGCAATATGTTATAACCATGGCTACCATATACCCTCTGGTAATGACTAACATAGCCATGGAAAATGGCCCATTTATAGATGGTTTACCCATTGAAAATGGTGATTTTCAATAGCTATGTTAAATTACCAGAGGGTATATATATATAATAATAAATAATCATGAAGTTCCCTTTCTATATATCTATATATATATATATGAGTAAATTGTAATATATCACTAACCTGAATCTTGCGACCATTTGGGGATGATTTCCCTTATAAACCATGATTCCAGGGTTTGGGAGAACAGTGAGGTCGCAGTGAGATCGCTATAATTTACCCAGAAGTATGTATATTAATTAATCCCTTCTCCCTAATATTAAACACCCACCCAGACAACATAGTTTAGCAAGGGAATTCCACAGAATTGGGACCATTTAGAGCGTGTTTAATATTAGGGGGATGGGATAATATATATATATATACATTCTTTTCTATATTTGTATATGATATTCAATATACTATAATGATCTATATATAATTAAAAATATCTTTGGGTGTTACATGGGGTTGCTATCAAGGGGTGTAAATTGGAACATCGTCTATGTCAGAACGTCGGCATTGACAGTGCCGCAGCCTGTTGGTTGTTCGCATCTATATCAATAAGTTTATCCTCTGAATCTCCGTTGTTCCTTCATGTTGCATAAAACTGAATAACTCCTTTCAGTGTACATACTGTGGATGGAAGAAATCCTGCACCACCTTGGATGGTTGAAACCCTATAAATAATGGGATACACCACCTATCAACTGGTGCAGGATTTCTTCCATCTATACAGTACGTCGTACGTTTTATCCATCGCGCATTCTCGTGTTTGAATGCTCACTTCTGACTTACATATGTTTTGTCAAATTCATGGACTAACATGGAACCCCAAGCCATTCCATTTCCAACAATAACATCATCCTTCGGATCCATTTCTGCAGGGTTACATTGGTTACATTCTCATGGACATAACATGCAGTTGCACCACGCAGGAACCTCCCAACAGTGGGAAGAGCAGGCCGACAACGAAGTAGACGACCACAGATGCACTCCTGCCGGCAATCGTATCTAGCGATGGAACAGTTCGGATGATTTATAATGAAATTCATTATTTAACACATATATCAAAATAGGAGGAAACATATAATCATATATAATATGAAAACAATTTGAAACCACATGAACAAATATGAAAACATCGGTCCGAGTTTCCATTGTCGCATCGCACTACTCATAGCCTCCCAGAGTGAACATCTCAAGACAGGTAAAAGCCACAGAGGAACGCCACTCTGAGAGCTGATTCATCACTGAAGGCTTGCTTGTTTAGTGTTTCATCTAATTAGGATGATTGATTATCAACCGAGAAATTGTGATGTCATTGATGTCATTGATGTTTCTTAATCCCTGACATCAATGCCAAATAATACATATGTTACATATCTCTCCATCCTCGGCCACAGTTAAAAGTCCCCGAGTCTTGGAGTTCTCTTCGGATTCGTCGAAGGTGGTCAAGGAGAAGCTGCTGGACGTGGAAGGAGTCCCTGCCGAAAGTTTCGATATCAGATCAGATGACTGGATTTTCTATTTGATTGTGATGGATTATCAGATTATCAGATTATTATAGATAATTCGGATATGGAATTACCAGAAACTCTTAATATTGTTAATGGAATTTAATGGATTAATGTATTTAGAGGCACCATCAGATTATCAGATTATCATAGTAGTTTTGTGATGAATGGTCTGTATCCATCCCCCCAGATGATCCCGGAAGTAGGCTTCCGGTTCCCCCAGGTCTCCCAACCATCCCAGCGAAAAAAATCAGGACATCCCGCTCCCAAATTGTACCAACAAAAGCATCGCCAAACAAACTGATACCCCGCAAACATCATCATATCTATGATAGATTTTGAGCTGGTTAGAAGATGTTCCCATGGAAAAAAAACATGAACAAACCATGGCCCCCCCTTGCCTGAGGGTTTAGGCTCCGCCAGCTGAGGCATTCGGCTGCTGCGGGTGACTACCTGGCCGGGAAGAGGTTTTTCTGATGGTTTCTGAAATAGGCAAACGGAGTCCAAAAAGTGGGGCTACACTTCCAAAAATTGCATGATTATGAATGATTGTGATCCATGCAATTAGGGGCAAGATAGCGTACCACGATGTACCCCGAAATCCATTGTTTTTGGGTTTTTTTTTGTATCCCCTAGTTCGTTCCAAGCACTGAAGATGTTCAATGTGATGGGTCAAGCCCTGCATCGGTCAGCAAAAAAGGGTCGAGATTAGATCAAATTCTCTTTGGGAATGTGCACGTCATAAGGCTTTGTTCCCACTCATCACGCCCTTCAAAGAACAGCTGTGTGGAATCAATGAAATGCCTGAGATCGGTGTACACAAATGCAGGCACGGGTGAGGAATTTGCAGACTCTAACCAACAACGCTGTTTCACCCCATGTCCAGTACCCTTGGTTTGAAAGATACCCAACCACATGATACTTCTCGTGGGTTTCAAAGGCCACATTGTGAGGTGGAAACCTCACAATGTGATTTTAGAGTTTCAGTCGTGCACCTGTTAGATTTAACCTACACCTTGCAGTGCCGACTCTTTTTCGAAGCGCCCTGAGGAAAGCCGCACCGGCGCCAATCTGGGCTGACCTGTGGTCCGAGGCCAGGGTATCCGTGAGCACTTCAACTGAGGATTCGTTCAGCTTGTCTGAACTACTTGAAACTGGCAAGAAAGGACACTGAACAATATGGAAATACTGTATATTATATCCTATATTTCCATATCCTATATTTCCGTATCCTATATTATATATATTTGAAAGTCTGGAAACACACACTGCTGCCTGCTGTCTGACCCTCCAAGATTGGCCATGCAGTGCTTCAAAGGCTTCGCAAGGATTCGCTTTGACGCTGCAAAGAATAAAGATCCTTTGCCGCATCGCACAACCAGAGTCTGTGCCCATTAGATCCACCAACTTACATAATTAAAACAGATATGATTGGAAATTGAGCCACCCATCCCCAAGATCATCAAATATATGTCATATGTAAATGTATATATATAATATAATATATGTATATATATATATAGGATATGGAAATATATATATATATTATACTATATAGTGTGTGTCCAAAAAAACAAAAAAATGAGTATGCCCAACAAAATCTTTAGTATGGTAATTGATGATAAACCACTGGATCCAGGGGTACAACACCTGATTTTCAAACAAATTTACAGTAGGCAATGAGTATAAAACCATGATACCCTCGTGAGCCCCTGAATCGCTGGGGAAACATTTGTTCATCTCCCCAAATCATCGGTTTGGATCTATGGCCATACCGTGGAAAAATCAAGCTGACTTGAAGCCACCAATACCCAGGGGCCGCTGCGCGATCCGCCAAAAGTTGCACGGACCACAGGATGGATAGCAACCTGGGTGAGGCGACCTACGTCCATGGATCCCAAGGATTATGGTTCACCAATTTTAGCTGGTCAGGCTGATCAGGTTAATATCTCCCCTAGTCACATGAGCAGTGTTCAAAAGCCTCATCCACAACCCCCTATCTGGTTGGTGGTTCCATGTCAAAGATTTGTCAACGAGGATTATGATCCCAATTGGGATGGCATAGTAATATAGCATATGCTACAAGTATCCCATATCATATAATATCCCATATGCTATATTATCCCAAATATCATATTAGGATACAAGTAATTAATTGCTATATTATCCCATATCATATTGATATAGCATATTGGGATAATATAGCAATTAATCCATCAACCAGCGTATCCCATCACCAGAACTCAACCGGTCAGTGCAGCCGAAGTGCGTGAAGCTGGCGCCGTAGAAACGAAACGCAAAGCTGGTGACGGTTGGGAGTTCCTGCTGCAACTCCTGCAACAGGGGAATGGCATTTCCAACTGAATACAAGGGATGTGTGTTTTCTATATGTAATAAACAAATGCCCGGAGTTGAATCAAGAGAAGTGGGAGCTAAAGTTATGTAGCCACTGACTATATATATATATATATATATTTACAGTAATAAACAAGTTTGAACCAAACAACTTCACAGATATGCATTTAAATATTGCACCTGACACCTGAAAACAAAATGGGGTGGATGGGATAACAGGTTTCTTGTCGAAAAGAAGATAGAGAACACATGATAATCATGATGGGGAACAACCAGCAAAATATCAATCGCCGCAACCACCAAACAAGTTCCATTTTTTTCTTCTGATAAGGGAGTGTTTTTGGGAAGGTTATTGCAAACACAAAATGAACTTGAGGGCCGACTTTTGTTCCTTTTTGCAAAACCGGTTTTTACACCCGAAAAGTAATGATCGCGTGTCAGCCGTTTTTGGGCTCTGACCATGGCTTTCATCTCGGTAAAACATCCAAGTCCAACCCACATTTAAAAAATCTGGTATGGTATATGTTGATATATGTTGGGTTGACGCTTAAATGGGATCACATTTTGGCGTAGACCCACAAAAACTTGTCAAAAAACGAAAACTTGTGTCAAAAAAAAAAGGTTATATAAACAGTTTAAACTTGACGGTGTTGCGCACTTGAAATCAACATGCGCACTTCAATTCACAACGCCGGAATATATTCATGGCTCAATTCAGGCCTCAGGTTTTCCATCCTGTTGTAATCCAGATGGGTTTATTGTGTTTACTGTCATCATGCAACAACACACATATCTCCAGTGGGTGGGTGAATGGGGTTGCGTTGGGGTCGTCTGGGGGTTTGGGGCGGGGACAATATGCAGGTCTTGGACATATGCATCTGAACAAGCAACCGTCCGCAGGAAATGATGTAGTCAGCACAAGGACTGCCCCACCCGCAAGTCCGCACCGGCACCACCCAATGACACCCCCACAAACAGCGGCCTGTTCGTTAGCAAGGCCAGACTACAATTTAGCAAGGCCGGTCCATGATAAGATAACATCATGCAAAGCCAAGACCACCAAGACCCGACTTACTTATCCTTTTCTGTGCGATGTCTACCGCTGCTCAAATCAAACAGCAACTTAGCTACTTATACATCTTATACAGCACAAACAGTTCCATCATCTTAGAAATCTTACATGTTTCAGCTCTGAACTCAGTGAATTTCCCTTCCTAAACTGAGAAAACCATCGATTTCCCATGGATTTTCCATAGATTTTCCGGATCCACCTGGTTCCACAGCGCCGTGGCATAGGCGAAACTCAGCAGGGCTGAGCCTCGGCCCAACAGCACCAGGAAGCCCGTGAGGTTCCACCAGCTGCGGCAGAAGGAAGCGCTCAGCAATGGAAATCCTGAGACAACGCAGGGTATGGAAAAACATGGAAAACATCGGAAAAAAATAGGACAAATTGGGAAACACATAGAAAAAAACATGGGACAAAATAGGAAAACTTGGAAAAACAGTGGAAAAAACATGGGGAAAAAAATAGGAACAGGAAAAACATGGGAATAACATATTGGGAAAAAAAGAAAACTTGGAAAAACATGGGAAAACAATGAGTTATAATGATTGGCAAACTGATGGATTTTGACAAACAAAATCCCGAAAATGTGTGAACACCATTCCGCAAAGGTTCGTTGGTGATGGATTTTTCTTGGTCATGTTGAAATGTTGTGGCTTCAAAGCCTTCCCTATCTTGGCCAAGGACTGGGCCAGGTCTTTACAATATATTGGCACAAGAATGTTTGAAAATAATGCTTTACCCCATAGTTTTTGAGAGTGGTACCCTGTACCTTTCTGTATTTTTTTGAGGGTTTACCATGGTTTACCTTTTTTTTGGTGATATTTATATATATAGAGGGTTTAGATTGGCATGATGATGGTTTGGTGTCATGTCTTTTCTTCTTTTCAAAGCTTGGAGTTACATTGGCTAAAAGAGGGGATCACAGCGCAACACAACGTCTCCATGCCAAAAAAAACATGGTGGGAATTCACCAAAACCAATGCAGTCCTGTCCGATCTGAAAATTGATGCCATGAAACAGTTACCCGTCTCCATACCTACATGGCTGATCTTGGTACCTTCGGTACCATTCCTTTTCCCTTCGAATGACTACAACATCAGCCATGAAAACCTATCCGATTATCCTTCGCCAGCAAGGATTTAATATGTTCATGATGCACATCTTTTTTACCATTGCTTATATCAATCCCTATTTTTGCGGTACAATACGTGGCTTGACCCATGAGGCAGAAAAACCGAGGGGCGAGAAGAGACTTCTTCCAATTCCTTGTGAAAAGTGACCACCAAATCGCGAAGGTTGGTGAAACCTGGTGATGCGACGTCGTTCGCAAGGCGCAGGACTACACGACACGTGGGGTTGGATGTGACCGGCGACTAAGAAACATCAAATAAAATGACATTCGATGATAATATATCTGTATATATAATTTGGGCACAATATGATATGGGATATATGTATGATAAACATGAAACTATCCCATATCATCTGAATATATTTGGGCACAAATACAGAGTTGCAAGCGATTCAAACTTCTTTTTGTCGGAATCTTAAGTTTCACTTGTTCTGGATTTTCCACATGTTCCTGGCTGAGCTTTTTGTTTGCAGTGCAGCTGCTGTGTGGTAACTTCTGATGTTAAGCTGGAAAGTCCCCTAAATCGATGTCCCGCTGTTTTAGCTGAAGCAACAGACCGGAAGCTCAAAGAAGGCGCCGAAACAGCACAGGACCTTTCGGATTTGGCGCTGGGTCTGGAGAATGACATGCAAATACTTGGAGAATGACATGCGGAGCCCTGCCATGGATCGTAACTGGTTACAAAGCCCTGCCCTAATCAGAGTGATTTTACCTTGTGATAACTTGGGGTGTGTTTCCTATCTGACCGGTAACTGGAAGGTGACAGCTTGTGAGTAAATCACCTAAGTGGCTTATCCCATACCCTCCAAGTACCCATCCTCAATTCCTTTTCCCTGTTCGCGGATGGTTGTGCATACTATGTTGTGTAAATTGTGATGGTACCAATTATGTTGTAACATGCATCTTACCCAGAAAATGTGACGTTGACAATATGTTATAAGTTGTGATGTTGCCACAAAATGGAACTCCAAAACTTTCCGTGGGGCTGTTTATGTATAAGGGAAACTGCCAAAGATTTAGCCCGCCAACCTGCCACAGGTAAGTTCGGAACAGGTACCTTTAAATTGGAGGTATCATGTGTAAGATTGTGTAAGACCTATTATGTAAGGCTTAGAATATTTTGGGGAATATCCTCCCAAAATATGGCCCAACATATGGCACACTAGCTCCAGATAGCTGGCACCTGAGAATACCTGGCAACGGACATGGCGGACCCTATCGTCGGCGGTGCATTTGAAGCATCGTAGCAGGTCATGAGGAGAAACCGTAGTATCATACTCCAGCTATATCTGGAATATCCCCAGTTTTGACTCTGAAAATAGGGTGCCCCATTCCTTCCAAGTGTTCCAATCTCAAATATTAGCAATGTTTGGATGTAGCAATTTCAAACGCACCGACAAATGGCTGGGCTCTTAAGATGGGAGATCCCCCCACCAGGATTCAATACTAAAATGCTCTAATTCTTCGATGATTTGGAGAAATTCATTGGATTGGTTTAGGGGAAATCTACAGAAAACCATGGTTTTTACCATTAAATGTGGGGGTATCCTGTAACTTTTCCCTTAAACCAATCCAATGAAGGTACCAGCATTTTAGGAAACCTATGGCTCTTCCACGGTGTGGTCAACTCGTCCAAGGCACAGCTAGCTCTTCGAAGAGCAGGAAAGATCCGAAAACCGTGGCAGCTAAGAAGTGGTGCGCCTGGAGATGGGAAAAACATCTGCGAAGAGTACCCCTTTTGAAGATCAAAATGGTTGTCAATCCCTCTAAAAATGAAATTTACAGGCATAGATCCATTGTCATGGTTGATTCTCAGACAAGGTACCCTCCAATAAACTCATATAGCTGTGGAAAATAACGCATTTAGTTCGATTTACCTATTAAAAATCGTGATTTACAGTAATAGCTATGTTAGTTTATTGGAGGGTACTACACAATCTCTTGGTTGCGGGGCGTGCCGTGTAGATCCAGCACAGGGCAGAGGCAGACTGCACAATCTGATGTTCTTGAACCGACATCTGCTCCTGAAAGGATCTGGCAGGAGCACTACAAAACTATGAAAAGCATGCAATTCGCGACCGCAGCTCACATCCGGATGTCAACGGACTTCCAAGCAGGAGCAATACATGTATATATATATACATATATATATATACACATATACCATGTGTGTACATATCTAATTATGTACATAAATAAATAAATATATATATATAATGTACACATATAATATACAGTATATTGTGCCGGCCTGAATTTCTAGAGGCCACCCCCCATCTATTGTGCCGGCCTGAATTTCTAGAGGCCACCCCCCATCGTACTTTCCAGGAACGGTCATGGCTTGGTTTTCAATGCTTCACTGCGAGAGGCCCATTCCAACTTATGGGGCTTTACAACCAGGCCTCAACTAGCCACATGTAACCTCTGGTTATGACTAACAGTTCGCCATGGTATAGATGGCCCTAATCGAAATAGATGGTTTACCGTTCTTAAAAATGGGTGGATTTTCCATGGCGAACTGTTAGTCATAACTAGATGGTAACCTCAACTGCACCGTTGGTAGCTTACCTATTTCGAGCCGCAGCCTCAGCAGCTATGTTTGGGGCCTTTGATCCTGTGACCCATTCACTGTCAATGAACCAGTGCCCAATTCTCCTGGCAGTGCACAGCTAGGTATCTCCATGCCAACCAATCCTGCGGGCTGTTGCGGGCCGCAACATCTCCTTTTCGGGAGGACCTTGGTGTTTCATCCAACTTGGTGGATTATATTGGATTAGAACTATAAGTTAGTAGCCCCAAATATACAATTACTATCAATTACTCATACAAGTAGTGGGTTTCCCCTACCTGTCTCACTTTCAATCACAGATATAACCTACTTTGAATTAGGTAAGGCAGGGTTACAATTTTGGAGATCAAAGATTTTGGAATGGAACCAACAAATTACAGAAACTGCGACCGCACTGGAGCACTCAAAAAACCCACTTTTTAGAAAGATCACTTCCTGGGAAAACCATGATTTCTTCCACATCAATGTTAGTTTACCCAGGGTAATTCGTGCTTTTTTTTGGTGATCTGTTGCCATCTTGCTCGGTTTCATCTCCATGTTTGGATAATCTGGTACCACTACCGTTGATGAAAACATCGCAGGGCAATATATGACCTTGATTCAAATTAAACACCCTTGAACCAGTTTGAAATAGTATTTCAGTCCACATGTTTGGTTGTTGGGTCATTCAATCATATCAAGACTTGTCAAATCAGCAAAGCTGATAATCGTTGGTCGCTTAAATTCATCAAATTATTTTTTTGGGGGGGTATCCAATCCCCATCACTTGGTTCATCAACTCATCAACATTCATTCAACATTTTGCAAGACCAAAGCCAGTCAAAATCCATGAACATCCATCAAGATTATCCATCAATCAAAAACTCCCCATGATTTGGCTCATGAACTCCCAATGTTTTCGTCTTGCGATCCTCTACGATCGCAAAAAGCCAATGCGTCATAGCAGCTGCCGCAAGACACGTCATGGCCGAAAGCTGTGAGTCGTCAGCACCTGTGGGACAGCAAAACCCGCACGAGGCGGGTGGCGGAAGTTTCCACCAAAGGAATGGTGTACTATAGGAGTGAAGGACAAGTTTTGCCTACAGGCAACAAGTAAGAATCCGTAAGAAACGTTAACAATCGGCTTTGTCAAACATGTGGGGAGACGGGAACGTGAATTTTGGGGTACCCTATCTTCGGACAAACTATATACTTTTACTCAACATTGGACTCAACATTGGGCAAAATCCTGCCATTTTTCTGGCGGGAAAATCAGAAAAGATGTTGAACTGCCAGTCTCCAAATCATATTTTCTTTTCGATTTGCAAAATGCAGCTATTTGAGGTGGTGTTTGATGAAGACATATGAAGACTCATAGTTTCCTTCCTGAACCTACCTCGTCATCTCAACGATGTTCATGCATCACATTATCCCATATTATCCCTCTAAGGAAAATGACAAACAAGTGCCTGGCTGCATCAAGGAAAAGGTATCACGCAGAAGTGCTTCCTTTTGTCATCCAACAGTTTGATACCCTGATGAAAACAACCCAAATTATTACTGGTTGGTGATTTCAACCCGTCTGAAAAATATTAGTCAGTTGGGATGATTATTCCCAATATATGGAACAATAAAAAATGTTCCAAACCACCAACCAGATTACATTCAAGGACATATTCTTATCCCCACTAAGAAATCATGTCCAGCAATGAATTCCTTTTTGCAGCCCCTTCTTGACAGTCTGCAACACACATTCAGCTCCACAACAAGTGATCCATGCTGGCTGACGCCTAGTTTTTTCTATCTTACCTTCCATGATTGGGAGTTCTTACCCCAATGAGAACTGGGAAGCCACCATGCGCTATTGTCATACAATTCATCCGTCGCGCTGATTTCTGCCTTTTGGGATGAACATCCCAGTTCTGGCTGGTGGTGAAAAAATCCCTGATCAGCAGCCCTAGACTAGGATGATCATGGATTTCTTCAATTCAACAACTCATGAAACCAACATAATCCAAATCCATCCATATATCTACAGTATATATACATGGTATTAATTATGTATACACATATATATATATATACATATATATATATATATATTCACCACGTTCTTTCATGATTCTTCCTCATAGCCTCCCTATTTTTCATGTTTCCAATGCTATCTGCCTTGCCTTCCACCATCTCTCGCATGACGCCAGGGCGGCGCTGCAAAAAAACGAAGCATCGCCAGGGAAAGGAGCCGCAAAGCAGTAGGATGGTGCCCATGGTGGCAGCCAGCATGTAGTAGACCTGCCATGGTTTGATTTAGACAAATCCCCAAAAAACTCAGATAGTAACTATAATTCATAATTATATTCTTTGTAATGCCAGTTGGATTTAATTTGAAATTTAGACTAACTGTAAGATATTATTGCCTTTAGACCTGCATGCTTTGAAGAAAAAAAATGATGATCAGAGTCATGCAGGTCTACAAGCCATAATATCAGGTTGACCATATCCTGATAATCGTTTTATTAACCATATCTTGCTATGAAAGTTAATATCTTATTTAAAACAAAAACTATAAGCAAAATATGAGGGATGTCATGATGTCATCACCTCATGATTTTCCAATCTATACCATACATACATATGTAGATATACATAAATACATACACACTAAATATGTCTAAATAATTCTAAATATCCTCATTTATGAGGCCAAAAAATGGGAAGAGATCCAATAAATTCCAATAGTAGACCAAGGTTGAGTGCAGAAGAATTGGACGGAATTACTGCAAATTAGCTATGAATTTCAAGTAATGCATCAACTGCATCCAACCACACCGAGGTTGTCCCAGTTTCTTGGTGGAATAGCGCCAACCATTAGCGAAACAATGTGGAATCACTCCCCACACATCTGCCAGACCATAAAAATGGCCTGGGAACGCAAGAGTCTTCGTAGGAACCTGAAGCACATATCAGGCATCAGCAGGCCACAACACAGCGACAAGCTATGAGGTACGTGGCAATGTTCACTAAAATTACTTCCTGAGTGATCCCCACCAACTGACACTCCATCTGACATAAATTCGGACATGTATTCTGACATCCTCTCTGGAATTCTATCTGAATCTGGCATTCTATCTAACATTTCATCTGGCATTCTACATTCTATCTGGCATCCTTTCTGGCATTCTATCCGAAATATATTCTGACATTCGAGCTGGCATTCTATCTGACATTCTATCTGACATCCTTTCTGGCATTCTATCCGAAATATATTCTCACATTCTATCTGGCATTCTTTCCGACATTCTATTTAGCATCTATGCTGGCACTGTTTGTGAAATCTATTCCAATGTCCTATCTGACATTCTATCTGGCATGTGTTTAGGTCCGTGCCCAGAATGAGCTGGAGCTTTTGGAGTAAGCGGGTCCAATGTGACATACGGGTCCGGTGGCCACAGTGGCGACGAACTGGAACAAGGTGGGAGAAGGTGTGAGGGAGTGAGTGAAGTGAGTGGAGGAGTTGCACCTTTATCAAAATCTAGAGACCCTCATGGCAGGTGGGGAAAAATATTAAAAACATATGATTCAATATGATTCACCATGAAACTTTTTGGGTACCCGACTGTCAAACAAACCCATATACTTAGACCGAAATGGTGGCATAACTATGATCTCTTGCTGCCCAAATCTGGGAAAAGACAAGCCCAAGAAAGCTATATGAGTGAACCTGAATGATTGTTGGAAATGGTATAAAATTGCTTTTTAGCTGGCATGTTCAAAGTTGTGGACAGTTCGCCCGTTTTAGGTCTATTTTGATAGTAAGACCATGTGTGCTTGTGTCTCTTAAACCAACCCAGTGAATTCCGGCATCATCCCCATATGGCAAATCTGCAGAAATGGCATTTCCCATATGCATATGCTGACAATTAACCTACTGACCTAGCCAATTTTGATGTGCGTTTTTACTGAATATACACGTTTTTCAGCAGCATGTCACATGGTGAGATCGGCTATCCATCCAGCCGGTTTCCAACAATAAATATTCAATGAGTATCCATAAGTTCTATTGGTTCAACATTTGCTTGGTTTGTGGATTGGTCTAGCAATGATCCATAAAAAATCCAATCATATTCAATAGATAATCATCTATAATTAATCTAATGATATCTATTGGTCTACCAATGAATAAATCTTACAAGGTGGTGCCCCATAGTTGGTTAAGTTGCTGAACATAACTCCAATAACTATGGTTTATGGTAGGTATATCTATACTTCCTATGGCTTACAAACCAACTTATAACTGGGGGGAGCACAACCTTGTAGTCTCCCCGTTACATCCAGGTTTTTCCCTCCGTAGCCGTAGATCCTGCGTCGTTGTTGGCATCCCCGCAGCTGCCAGGGCCGTCGCCACGCGATGCACGACGCAGTGAGGAGGAGCGGCACCGTGGCAGCGTGGAGCAACGGCCACAGGACGGACCTCTGAACCGACTGACTAGTTAAGCAAAATGGAAGGGGAATCCCATGGCATTGTGTATATATGTAATATTATAACTTATTATATTCATATATATATTATCATAATAGAATACAATATGATATAATATAATAACATATAATATAGTATAGTAATATATAGTATAGTAATATATTATATAGTATAACATACTATATAAATAGCATAACCTTCCAGTTACCTCTGAGACAGGTACTCAGGGTGATTTTACGTAACATGATTTTGAGATTGGTGTCCTATCTGACAGGGAACTGGAAGGTGAGGGTGCACGTATGTACGTATTCATATGTCATATTATATATACGGATACGTGTATATATGTATATATACATTGGTCCGTCTGCAAAAAGGATACCCCTAAATCCACCGCTCCATGATAATTTTCTGTATTCAGATTGCAAGTTGGAGGTATACCCCATATTACCCAATTTTCATACATACATGTTGATTAATATACACTGTTCACATATGGATGTGGTTCATACATGGATAGCAGATAGCAAGTCCGCGGGTGGTTATGAACCAAGATGCAAGGGAACCGTACAGGAAGGGGCCCCCGAACAATACGTAAGTTCTTTTATAACTCGGCTAACGATTGCATTCATGGTGGATATAGTCAAACCAACTTATAAATGAGGAGTCTCTCCCACTGCATGGCTTACAGTAGTATACTAGTAGTATATAAACGTATTCAATCGGTGTCAACAAACCCAATGTCCTATATGCTATCCTTAACAGTCAAATAGAAGAAGAATTACCAACTTAGTGGCCCTTTGGTGCCTATGCCGATTCAGAAGCAGACTTAGAAGCGCAGAGGATACGAATCTACCTGGGTAAATTATAATATTTCACTAACCTGAATCTTGCGACCATTTGGGGATGATTTCCCTTATAAGCCATGATTCCAGGGTTTGGGAGAACAGTGAGGTCGTTATAATTTACCCAGTATGATCCAATCTCGCTTGATCAGTCCTATGCGTTGGGTCATATTCTGCGTGCCCAGCAGCCAAAATACGATGCATCCAATCTTCCAAGCGATCGACATTGGCAACAAACAGAAACGCGCAGCAAAGACGGCATGGCCATTGTTGTCATCAAGTGTTTTTCGGAAACAAAGCCTTAAAGAAAATCTGGGTAAATTAGTTCATAATATTTCATATCAGGATAATCTATTCATATATGTGTATTTAATCTATTTCAGGCAAAATATGACGATCTGGGTATATTACATAAGAATGTGTGAAAAGAATTGTCATCAAATCTCACTGGGTGTTTCTCTGCTGGCTTGGCGCTGTTCCGGCAGGTGGCCTGGATGCCTTGTGATTGGTGGCTTGGAGGGTTTAAGCAATCCCAAAGGTCTGAGTCGAAGCAATCATCCCCAAAAAGTATGATTTTTATAAGCATCATAATCCAAGAACTGGTATGTTTTACCCTCCAGTAAATTAACATAGACCCTGGCAGATAGGGGTTGGAAGACTAGTTTCCATTAAAAATGGGTGATTTTCAGGGTCTATGTTTATTTACCAGAGGGTATGTTTTATGTTTTCATAGTTTTTCAGCACAATAATTATTTGAACCCCCCAAGCAGTGACTGGTTTTCCATCCCAAATTGGATCTTCCAGGTCCTTTTTTGTGAAGGCCCTGGCATTTTTTTGTCCCTGCCTGCGGTCCAACAAAGGCCAATGGACACAGGACCTTGGCAAAATCAATCATGGGCTATGGGATAACGGGATATATATACAGTACATATGTATTTATATATATATATATATATGGATAGATATATTACTGTATTGACTATTTATGGAATATTTATGATAAATGGATAGACTATTATATGGGATATCAATTATTAGATACTTGATATTACTTGATGTGTATATATATATTATTAATTATAATATATGATTTTATATGATACTGTATATAGATAGAATATAGGATATTCATTGACTATTCCTGGGATAGTAGATAGATATATGATATGTGGGACATTGGAGGTATAAAACATAGAGTCAAAACCTTTGATACTATCCGCGGGGATGAACCTATCAATAATTTCCTCCCCTGATAGGTGTAAAATGATAGTGATATATAATGATAGTATCTTCCCAATAATGACAAACAGCTTCCCATAAACCCTGGTTTTTCGTGGTGGATCCGTTCTTTTCTGGGTCTCATTTTGAAGAAACAAAATACCAAGTGCTTAAGTTGGAGCTACAAACCTCTGAAAGGATGGTAAGGCCTGTATAGACATAGACCAAGACAAAAAGACTCTGTATTTGGGTACTCCAATAGGCCAAATTGAACCATCCATGAACCGAACCGAAGGAGATGTATATCAAGAGCAAGGGCGGGGAAAAATACTAAGCATTTGTTTAATTACTGTAAATTGCTCATAAGCCTGCAGAATCCTGCAGATTTATTCTCCAAACCAAGGATAGATGGAGATACAGCCAGCAAACATCAGGAGATCCAGAAATGAAAATTGCTAAAAAGGATCGATATGGCTTGATGTAACTGCATCATCAGCTAACTGATATTTAGAAAATGGGATCATAGCCGTGACTACATGGATATATATATATATATATACATAATATGTGCATGGTACACTTATGATATCATAAAAATCAATAAACACATACCCTCTGGTAATTTAACAGTGCGCTATTGAACATGGCCCTAATCGAAATAGTTGATTTACCCAGCTATAAAATGGTGATTTTCCATAGTTTTTTGTCATCGCCTTCTGGGTTGCCCGGCCATGGCCACCGCCAGAATCAACCTCGCTTTTTGGTACGGGGTACCCCAAAAATGAATGGTTTATTTCCTGGAAGATCCGAAAATAACGTGGATGATAACTGGGAGTAGCATGATTTAGGAAACCGGAACACTATACTTGAACACTTGTGAAACCAACAGGAAATGGATGGTGTGTTATACTTGCAGTATACTCTAGTTCCAGAAATGGATAATTAATGATAATTAGTGGTAATGGAATGCATTGTACAAACAATAGGACAGACACTTGAAAAGCATAAAACAAAAAAATCAACAACACATTGTGACGTGCATACCGCTGCATACCCCTAAATCTGTGACAGTTTACTACCCCAAATTCCTCCATATTGCCACTTCAAGCTCAGTAAGGGGCGTTGCCACCTCTTGGATCATCGGCGCAAAGCACCAGATGTTGTACCCTAGCGCCCTATCCATCCCCAGTCGTGTTCTCTTATGCAATCTACCCTCTGGTAAACTAACGTAACTATGGAAAATCATAATTTTTCATGGGTAAATCCACTATAAATGGCCATTTTCAATAGCTATGTTAGTTTACCAGAGGGTATAGGTAGTCATGGATACATCCCTTCAGCCAAGCGTCATCCTTCCAGCCATGATGTCCGAAGAAAATCTACCTCTGCCTGCGCTCGGGGAGAGTTCGGAACCAGGGGCCTTTGTTAGAGATCACGCGCAAGTCCAAATCAACCCCAAACATCCCAAACAATATCTGCCGCAATTCCCCTGGGTTTGAAGTTTGAAGGGTCATCCCCAATCTTCACTGAAAACCTATTTACCCTTTTGAATTGGAAACAAAAGCGCCAAGTGATGGAAGGCGTAAAGGGCGGCCTGCGTCGCTGACGAAACCAGAAAGCCGAAACAGCTGAGGTGCAGCATGCTGTTGCAGTTCTGGTTGCTGTCGGGCTCAGATAAAGGGAGAAACTCTCCATGTATCTATAAAATCTGGGTAAATCATATTAATTCACTAACCTGAATTAAGGCCATTTGGGGATAATTTCCCTTGCTAACCATGATTTCCAATGAGGTCGCAGTGAGGTTGTTATAATTTACCCAGATAAAATGAATGGATCTGTAAGAATCATTGAGATATTGTAATATCGATTAATATCGTGCATCTAGTCGTCATATTCAACCACTAGATTCACTAGATCTCCATAGTTTTCTCGTATCCCACTTGGTCTCAATTTTAACACCTTGGATATACCCTCTGGTTATTTAACATAGCCATGGAACATGGCCCATTTATAGATGGTTTACCTATGTTTACCTATTAAACATGGGGGATTTTCCATGGCTATGTTAGTCATAACCAGATGGTACCCAGGACTGAACCGGTCACGGAGCTTTTCAAGTTCTCGCCTCGAACTTCTGTACACAACCGGCGCGCCACGAATTCCACCGATGCCCGGCTTCCAGGAACTTTGTTCGGACCAACCAACCAACCAACAAAGCAGTGAGAACAAATGGGTATTATGATGTATTATATAATGGTATATATATATATTATATGTATGTATATATATATGCATATATCTAAATACATATATAAATATATAATTATATACATTTTATATCAAAAATGGGGTGTATAACATGGTATAACTCCCACATGTTTGTGATCATGAGTGAATACTTTCAACATCTTTCAACTTAGATCAAATCAGCCCTTGATTTTGGCCGTCCATATCCCGCAGTGAGCCAAGCAGGGTACTAATTCATGCAGCGTGGCAGCAGTGTTGAAAGATATCACGATGTGGTGGATGCTCTATAAACTCATGTCCTTCTGAGCGACATTTTCTTAGGAAGTTTGCTACTTCTAATCAAGCAACAAAAGATAAACTGTCCATTGGTACCCTCTGGCAATTTAACATAGCTATAGAAAGTCACCATGTTTAATAGGTAAACCATATACAGTATCAATGGGCCATTTTCAATAGAAAACTGTTCGTTTACCAGATGGTATTATGAATGAACCGATCCTAAAAAGATGTGCTTGGCCACTTGGGCTTCCCATTTTGAGGTGGGAATAGCTGGGACATGAGGCAACACGTACATGATGTTTCATGCAGCCCACCTGACTTGCCCCCACCATCCAAGTTGATTCTAAAAGGCACGGCACGTATCCCCCTGGATTTGTTTCGGTGTGGTTTCCCTCTACTGATCCCTGCGGCCGGCGTGCCATCAAATGCTGCCAAACTCCTTCATCCAATCAGCAAAGCGCTGCAAGTCCTCGTTGCCTCAGTTCGTCCCGCAGAGAAATGGCGATCCTGGAAGATATGATGGTTACCATCTGGTTATTTCACATAGCCGTGGAAAATCACCATTTTTAATAGGTAAACCATCTATTTCGATTAGGGCCATCTATACCATGGCTGCTATGGCTATGTTAAATAACCAGAGAGTATATTATACAATATCAATATAATTGATATTATATGATATTATCTGGATTCTACTATATCAATTTCAGACCGTACCCATTTCTGGATGATTCCAGATTGACTTTGTGAAAACATGTTTCTGTAGCCGCTACCCACTGACAAAACCTGACCATTGCTTGACATCACGCGAGTGACAGGTCGTCCCCCCATCGGGAGCGTCCACCCAAAAACCATCCAAAACCAGCATCACTGGTCCAAATGTGAATACATTGCAACAATTCACAAACTTTAAATACGTCACCATTGGCTATGAGCCGAGCCACCCTGGGACCCATAGCTGGTGCCCTAAGTCATATGGCAATCCCGATGGTAATTTCGTAACTTGACCCATCCCCATGTTCAGTTTTTGGTATGTGTATTAATCACTATTATTATCATCTATTATCCACTATTCATATTATTAATCACCATGAATGAATATTACATAATGATTGTTTTTATGTTTATGAATCACTATGATCCACTGTCAATCACCATCTGGTTGGTGGTTGAGCCACCACTCTGAAAAAATATGAGTTCGTCAGTTGGGATGATGACATTCCCAATACGATGGGAAAGTCATAAAAGCCATGTTCCAAACCACCAACCAGCCATTCATATTCCACTACCAGAGGGTTAATCACCATAAAATCACCATTAATATCCCTATTAAATCACCATTAATATCCCTACCAGTAGTACCGCACAAGGCGGTGGCGGAAGTTTCAGAATAGGAAACCTATAGGAGATGTTGGTTGTTGTGAATCACGGATGGCAGAGCGAATCCACTGATTGACCGAAAGGTGGTTGGAGTTGTGTTTGCTGGAGTGGTTGCAATGGTTGCAGTGGTCACCTCACCCACAACTGCTGGAT